>Ga0209319_1000280_pt1 | contig 75948 bp, 48 predicted proteins | sample RifGroE2_FD_184000 | JGI IMG/M metagenome (GOLD analysis project Ga0209319, IMG submission 184000) | Groundwater microbial communities from Rifle, Colorado - Groundwater E2 (SPAdes) (version 2) | ecosystem: Environmental > Aquatic > Deep subsurface > Groundwater | place: Rifle, Colorado, United...
ATGCGACGGCCAGTCATTCATGTTACTCCTCCTCAACGAATTATCTATATAATGGATCCGATGAGCCCATACAAATTGGATGGACATGAATTTAAGAACTCCTTTAACGAGAACCTAATTTTCTACTATGAAAGCCCTACACCGATAACTGATGAGAAGCGTTGTCTTTCATACGCGAAGATGAACTTTCACTACTTTGGTGAAGATGAGGTAATTTATGACAGGATGCCGGTGGCGTATAACAGATCTGTCAACTGGACTTTCATGAATTGCTGTATTGAGGGAGAGGAGGACTTTATTCCCAGTCTCGGGTATTACAGAATACGGCATATAAACAATTTAACTTATGCTTATATCTCAGCAATCCCGATAGATCAAGTTGGCCTGCCTGTCTCCATCGAAACAGTAGAGTAGTCCTTCGTCATGATTGCTTTAGATGAACAAAACACTTCATTATGAAAAATCTATTGATCGTCTTTGTCTTTGTATTGTACACTGTAATGGTTCCAGCCCAGAGCTCTTTCGAGATTAGTTATGCCACCGAAAAGGATGAGTACTTTAACGATGGCATGGTTGACCAACAGGGAAACATAATTCTGACAGGACAAATTGGGAATTATACACTATTAGACCATGACGGCATCATCATGAAAATCTATCCTGATGGGAGTTATATCGTGAGAAGGATTGAGCATCAAGACACCATTGGTGGCTTTTCCTCAGTTACCTTGCTCAACAACGGGAATTATTTCGTAACAGGTTCGATGAGCCTGACAGGAGAACCCTATTATAACGATCATCTCTCAATTACGATCTTCGACACAGCTCTTCATATCATTTCAGAGAAGACATTTCTGATCAATAGCCAATATACTTTTCTAGGAGTAAATGCGCAAAGTATTCTTGACAATGACGGCAATATTGCTATTGCTGGAATGGCCTGCCGGGATGAAAATGGTACAATGTTAGGAGACTTTTGTTTCTTCAAGTTGACCCAGGACGGCGACACTTTGTTGTCACGTTATTACCATACCTGGTATGAGGCCGAACCATACACCTTGCGAAAGATGCCAGGCTCGGATAATCTGATGCTGATCAGTAATGGGCTAATCCCGTTTACGGCAGGTGAATTAGTCTTTCTGGATAAAGACCTGAACATTCTCAATTACAACAGGCTTTTCACATTGGGCGGTGGTGCCTTTTGCAGTGATGTTTGGCTTAATAACCAAGAGTTTTTGATGACAGAGAATAGGATTGATCATTCAGGCGCCATCAATGAGTACTATTTTGGAGTTCACCGGCTGGATACATCAGCTCAATATTACAATGAACTTATTTTAGATAACAAAGATACAATTGAATATATGGCGGTCAGGAAAAGCATGGCCTATTCGGATGACACGACTATCTATATAAGCGGTTACCAAACTTATAATATTTTATGGACAACGTTGCCAACCGGAATATTCCTATACATCATTGATAGAGAATTAAACTTACGAGGCCATTTGGTTTTGGGTGGGGATGCAAATTATGCATCTTGGGGTACGTTAGCCACCCCTGACAAAGGGTGTCTGATTTATGGAACTCGATATGATAATACAACAGGCTGGCCTGAACGCGATATCCATATTTGGAAAGTCCTCCGTGAAGACATATTCCTCTATACATCGGTGGAAAAACACCCTGAGAGTGAACCAGGGGTATATCCCAATCCAGTGAGCGATGTTTTAAATATTACCCTTGATGGAAGGTGTTCAGGGCAAACAGTCCGTTTTCGGATTTATAATACTTTAGGTGCAAGGTTTTTGGACAGACAACTGCATCTAGATGGTAACCAGATCAGGACACAGACTTGTAATTTACCTTCGGGGGTGTATCTGTACGAGTTAGTTGATGAAAACGGAGAAAAATTCAGTGGAAAATTTATTAAAGAATAATTAAACAAAAAATGAAAACAAATATAATATGCATCATAATAATGATGTGCCTGGTCATTTCAGGACAGATAAAAAGCCAATGTGTTAATTGTGAAAACCAAAACATCACAGGCACAAATGCCAGCGGAGTCGGAACTTCACCTGTTGCATCTGGTAACTCTTCCTTTGCCGGAGGAACCAATTCGCAAGCAACAGGTCAGAACTCTTTTTCATTTGGCAACCAAAGTCAGGCAACACAGGCCAATTCAATCGCCATGGGATACCAGGCGAAGGCAACAGGTATTTCTTCCATAGCATTGGGATTAAATGTTGAAGCTACCACTACTGCATCGCTGGTTGCGGGCAGAAACCTGAAGTCAACAGCCACGAGCGCATTTGTAATTGGCACAGGAGTTGACCCCGGTAGATTGTTAATCAATAACGATCCATACTCATTAATGGTTGGGTTTAATAGTACTTTGTCCACGCTCTACGTTGGGTCTGGTGGTGAACCGGGAACAACCGGCAAGGTAGGCGTTGGGGATATTACCTCGCCAACAGCTAAACTTCATGTATTATCTGATATCAATGAGGCAGCGGAGATCAGGCTGGAACACCGGACTACAGGCCTAAGGCAATATTCACAAATTTACATGGGAACAAGCACAATCAGGGGCGGTAACGATGAGGACTTTGTATTTACCACTTCTTCCAGAAAGAATATTGTTTTTCAAACAGAAAATGTTGGCGTTTTAACTGCCAATCCCCGGCAGCCGCTCCATGTAAACGGCAATATCCTTCTCACCAGTGCCAACAGCAGCCTCCTGTTTGCCGACGAAGCACCTTCTTCTTCCAACACGAATCCATTCTGGGGTAAATGGGGAATCGAGTACCATGCCGGAGGGCTTAACTTCTGGACACCATTTCAGTGGCTCGATGGCGGAAGCAAGATCACGAACCCCAAGGAAGGCGACAACATCAACTTTAAACTGTTTCTAAGTGATAATGGGAATGTGGGTGTGGGAACTGGAGAGCCTCTGGCAAGATTTCATGTCGAAGGATCATCTTATCTCAATGGAAGAACAGCCATCGGTGGTAATCTGGCAATAGGTTGTTCACCCACCGAAAATCGCTTACAGGTGGAGGGAAGTTCTTGTTTCAACGGTACTATATTGGTAAAATCGTTTGAAGCTGATGAACCCGGTCTTCCACGTCTGATTGGCGTAGATGACGCAGGATTGCTGCTGGTAATGGATAATAATATGGGTGATGATCTGGGTGATCATGTAGCAACACACAACATCCAATTGAACAATCATTTTATTACCAATGATGACATGACTTCAACAAATGAAGGTATCTACATTGCCACAGATGGTCGCGTTGGATTAAACACCGATGAGTTAGGCGAAAATGATCTGCTCACTGTTTTAGGAACTGGAAATAAACAGGCACAGGTACGCATCAAATCAACGCTCAGTTCAAACGCCAGCTTACATCTGGAATCTTCGGGCAAGTCAGGCGGAATAACAGCCAACGCCGATGGAATCTATTTGTTTGAAAACAATGTTCAAACTAAGGTACTGCGAATCAAGGACGGGAGGGTGAGTATAGGCAATGCACCATTGCTTCTGCCAGAAGGTCACAAGCTCTTCGTTGAGGGCGGTATAACCACCGAGGAGGTAAAGGTAAAGCTTAAGGCTAACTGGAGCGATTTCGTCTTTTCATCCGATTATCAGTTGATGACATTGCCGGCGCTTGAGTCCTATATTCAGGCTAATCAACACCTGCCTGAGATTCCTACCGAAGAACAGGTAAGAAAAAATGGTATAGATCTTGCGGCAATGAATGCACTTCTTCTTCAAAAAATTGAGGAGTTGACCCTGTATGTCATCGAACAGGAAAAGCGTATCGAATCACTTGAAAAAATGAGGAATTAACCAATGAAGAGCTACGTTTTGCAATCTATGCATAAAAAAGAGAACCGCCCGGAAAATCGGGAGATGAATGGCCTGGTGCTTCCCCGTGTGCCTGAAATGGCGATTACGACAGGCTTGATTAAAGCAGTCATTCTCGTTTTTACCTGTGTACTGTTTTCGTGTACCAACCTGTTTGCCCAGAAAGTTAAGGCAAATGATACCATACACTGGTATGATAACCAAATGGACGGCGATAAAAATCATGATAAATCCAGAACAAAGGATGCGGTCTGGAATAGATTTTCATTAAGTGAGGAGGTTCAAAAGGTTATTTCCCGAGTAATTCCTAAATTAAAGGTTTACACTAGATATGCTCAAATACGGCCATTAACAAAGAACTATGTATTTAAAATTGATGATTTAGTCTTCAAGGAATTTCAAGAAGAATTCTTGCTGACCTTGTTGAATGAATCATACCAAAGAGGAAATATATCAATCGAAGACATAGTTCTCACAGAATTTTATATAAAACATATACGTGACTTATTACAAAATGTCTATGTTTTAGACAATGTCAGTATTGAACTTCGTAATCCATTTAAAATCCATGATAATTATTTCAATATTGAGGTTTCCTACAAGCTACTGTTCGTTGATTTTAGAGAACGGGTTTTTCAATATGGCAAGGAATATTATTATGTCTTGAATGGAATTTTTGTACACAAGTATATTATAAACACATCCGGTAGTTCACAATCGAAAATAAAACCAACTGAGATTTACCTTAAGTTTAAAATAATACCGGCTAAAAATGACTCTGGAAATTTCAAAGATTCATCTAAAACCTCATCGGGCATTATTGTTTCGGTCGTGGATGTTCAAAATAATGAAAACTATAAAGAATATCTAAACTATCATTACTTTATCGTTTCAAATAATGAAAGCTCTACCGGGATACAATGTAAGTTTCTGGTTCAGGAATTATTAATTATTCCCAACAATGTTTATCGGCTCAAGGTAATTTCAGATGGATTGTTCTATAGTCGGCGAACCATCTTTGAATCAAACCTGACCTACTCGGCGGCACAGGATGGATTTATATCACAGGTTTTTCTCCCGGAGGACAATCAGTACGACGGTTTCTTTTCAGTGGAGGTTTTTAATGGGGATGGAACTCCGGTAGCAGATTTCCCTGTCACGACTATAGTGCTGGAGAGTATTAAAACGGACATGTTTCCCAATTCAAGTCCACAACAGTTCATCGAACTGCACTATGTTAAATCATTTTTCAATGCTGCGACATCTCCTGCCATACCTGATTGCGAAGATTATTGCACGATGGTAATCGATCAATTAAAAGAAGCCTGGGTAACCCAGTTGCAATCCGGGGTTGATAATTTTGGTTTTGGAACTAATCTTATAGATAATCAACCACTTAATTCTTCCGAAATATACCACGTGTCAATAAATGCGAATCATATAACTTATCCTTTATCCAGAGCCTATTGGTCTGATAATTATTCTTTCAATTGGTCAACAGTTGACCAAGATAGAAGACTCTCATTTTCTTCTGATTTATATGAATCTGTAAAACCGGATTACGTATATCCATATCTAATTTTTATGAAAATGGTTATTAACCATGAGTTCTTTCATGGAATACAGTATTCTCATAACCCGACATTTTTTCTAACAAATAATTCTCTAGAATATGATTTTCTCGTTGAAGGACAAGCCCGTTTTATCGAAACAATTATCAATGCTGAAGAATTGAGCGGCATTCGCGGGATGTATAAATTGACAGCCGAAAATTATATTGCTGGATGCAGTGGATATAGTTTAAATACAATCAAATATGATTACGCCCTCTTTTGGCGTTATCTGTTTGAGCACTATAACAACACCGGCTCCCCGAATCTTACCAGTCAGTTGAGTATTGTTCGCGAGATGATGAGTGGCTATTTTAATACAGACCTGCAATCTATTGAAACTTTTATGGACAGCAAGCTGAATTCAGGCAGCATGAACTCCATGGACGATGTTATCAGGCTGTTTGCAAAGGCGGTCTGCTTTAACGATGCACAATATGGCCTGTGGACCGATGGAGGCGATAATCTTTACATTGAACCTAACAGTGCAAAGCTGGAATATGACGGTACAGATGCGAGTTGCACAAGAAATATCCCGGCCTCCTTTGGACTCGATTACGTTGAGATAACGATGAATGAGGCAGGTTCAGTTTTGGTTACGGTGAATGCCAATAAGCTGAATATAGCCTCCCCGATGACTTTATATGGCAATCTTCTGGAAGTTACCCCAACCGGCTTAGGCGATGACCGAATCATAGATCTTTCGAATGGAGCAAACTCAATCGTCATCGAGAATGGGCAGCAAGGACAGAAATTTATGCTGATACTGGCCAGGATTGATAGCAGGGAAGAGGAGTTCTGGGGTACAGGCGGTACTTTCTATGACGTGAAGCTTTCACCGCTTTATGATCCCGCTAAATTACATGCACTATTTAAAGTCAGCGGTGGAGAAGGCAGCACGGTGCAGTTTGTAAACTTACCCATTGAATTGGAAGACCTCTCAATTCCGGGATCCTCTCCGATTCAGACGTGGGAATGGAGCTTTCCAGGTGGGAATCCATCTGCATCAACATTGCAAAACCCCACGGTTGAATATGCTGCTCCGGGGTATTATGGGGTTGGGCTCACCGTACACAACCAGTCGGAGGCATCTACACTGTTTATCTCCGATTACATTAATGTCCTCGATCCGGGACTCAATACCGGGGGCTCTAACAGTCCCTGGATTACTTTCTATCATGATCAATTAAATTCAAACCTCATTTCTCTGCATATAAACATTTTAGGGGGTATTCCCCGTTTCCATGTCGCTTACCAGAAAAACGGATCCACTACCCTGATAGCTGACTGGACCTATGAGACCAGTTTTACAGTATTGGTTCCTTCGACACCGGGGAACAATGAGTTGGTTGTGTATGTTGACAGTGATGATCCAAACGGGGGAGGGAATGCCACTTATCAGTACTATATTGGTAATCCGGGGGCGCATACGGTGGCTTTTGACTACACTTACGCGGGACTCAACCCATCCCAGCCAATATTGGGAGTCTATACCCCGGTTACATTTACCGACATGACTTATGGCGGCTTCAAACCATACATGCAATGGGAATGGGTATGGGGCAATGAACTGGGTTCAGGAGCAGCCCCGATTCCTTCGAGTGGCCCACCCTGGGAGATTATTGGCAATTCATATTTTAATCCCGATCCTGACCTTTCGGGTAATCCATCGAAAACAATTCAGTTTCCTGTAATTGGTATTTACCCGGTAACCCTGAATGTCATCGACTTTGCAGGATTCTGCAACAGCACTACCAAAAACATTGAGGTCGGGGCAGCTTGTCAATGTCTTACTTTACAAGAGACTATTAAAGATGGTGGTGCGAATTTCAATGTTCACAGCAACAAAGTCAGAATGAACGGATCACCTACTGTTTTTCTCCATAATTTCACCCCCGGAGAGTATTTTAACTGTTATTATACAGAACATTGGTGCCAGGCCCAGACGTCAGATGCACCTCAATATGACGACCGGTCAATAACAGACTTCAGGTGGAAGTTATATAGAAATGGCTATGAAATTGGTGAAGAGACTCATAATATGCCATCAGATTGGGCTAACACTCATCAAGGTGCCTGGGACACATGGGTAGGTACGCAAACCATAAGCCAGCAATCGTTTAGCTATACCTTTACGACCAAAGGGAGATACGAGCTATACTTCGATGCAAAGAACCGGCGCGAGCATACACAGGATATGAGTACTATGACTTTCGAAAACCAGACCAACTATCACATGTATGATGCGGTGTTGAACGTGATTCAGGCCATTGATTGTAATGAGGTGATCGAGATTAATCAGGATATTGCCAACGCGGGCTCAGAGGTAAACTATTCAGGCGAATACATCTTTGCCTCCATAAATCCTGTAAACTTTCTGGCCACGGCTCAACAGGCCTATGAGGCCTGCACAGCCATCAGCATGAGGCCTGGCTTTACAATCGCATCAGGGTCAACATTTACCGGGACAATAGATCCCATTATAAACATCTCTGGTAAGTCCTCGGATGAAGTAATCTCATTAGATGCTGAAAATGCTCCTGTTGAGAGCCATTTTACCGTTTATCCTAATCCAAACCGTGGTGTTTTTACCATCAGGTGCAACACCGAATCATTCGCGGAAAATAAAGATATAGAAATTACAAATGCAGTAGGTCAGCATGTCCAATTTATTGTTACTGAAGCAAACAATGAAAAGAGGATATCAATTATTCATCCCGTACCGGGTTTCTGTATCATCAGATTTAAAGATGCCGACGGACAGACTCATTGCCATAAGGCAGTCATAATATGAGACGTAATAAAGCAATCAATCGAATTTTTAACTAAGTAAATTTTTTATTTCTGTTTACTGATCTGGTCAAAGAACCTCCGCAACAGCGCGTATTACAAGGCAGCAGAACCCTCCGCATTAACATCGGAAACAATGCTGTCGGGTTCAATACCCGGAAGTAAACCAAAAAGACGGGGTGATAACATCCTGTGCTTATGATGGCAAAAGCACATCTTTATGAATTTATCCCAAATCCGTCATTAGCAAATCACGGTTGAACTACATAAGGCCATTGCCTGTCATTTGAAGCGCTCCTCCTACAGGGAAACCATTCACGGCGCCACATAACCTATGAACGTGAAAAAAACCGGAAATTACCATCTTTAGTCTTATCTCCGCCTGTGGCATTATCTTTATATCACGGCGTTTTCGTGAAATGTTTGACGTTGATGCCCTTTACTGCCTGCCCGAACGGGCTCATCGGGTTACAGGCCATCATCACGATGTTTAAACCCTCGTTGTCAAGAGATTATTACCGTCAAATAAATCAATAATCACCAAAAATCACAACCATAACTTATTGAAATGGACACATTTGATGTCTTGTTTCGCTATTGACCATCGTTAAAGATTTTCCCTGCCGATAGTTCCGGGTTTATTAGTCACCCGTGCGGTGCCCTTACTGCCAGGGAGTTGTATGGCCTGTATCAGAACCAGGGTAAAACTGAATGGTACAGAAAAAGTTGAATGACTTTACAAAGGGGCCCCCGTCAGATCTGCTTTACAATTACCTTTCCGCAATAGAGCATGTCGGCATCAGCGTTAAACAGTTTCCAGTAATACAATCCGCCCGGTAACTTTGGGACAGCGGCTGAATTGCTGTTTGTTGTAACATGTTTAATCATCACACCCTGATTGTTAAACCATTCCACTGTAAGTTGAATACGGTCAGTATTTCTCCATCTCAGGTGCACTGTATCAGACTGTATCTCCAGCACGTTGGGGGTTCTCACGCGAACTGAGCCCTCGGAGCGTTGTCCGGTCAGCGAACGTTTGGTAAGCTTCTCCAGCTCCCGGTGGGGAGTGTATGCAGCAAGCAATCCTTTGGGTGCGGGGGATGGTTGGGTATTAATGTTAAGGCTGTCATTGCCGGCTTTCGGTATCGATGTTTCGGGTAACGACTGTGCAACAGTTGCCTCGTCCGATCTGGCTATTTCGATAACAGAAGTTTTTGAACGATCTGTGGCCGGCTGATCCGAAGGTGTCTGCATAACGAACTTACCAACCACGAAGAGTGTCACAACAGCAGCCACGGCACCCCATCGTACCCATGGGGGGAATAATGTTCTGACAGGTCTTTCTTTGTTCTCTTCGGGCAGATTAATAAGATCAGCAACAGCCAGAACCTCTGAAGCACATTTGTCGCAGCTTCGGAGATGTTCCCTGATCACTTCAGGAATGGAATCAAACCCATTGTCGCGAATGGCCTCAGCGCATTCGGCTACCTGCATCTCGGATAAACATGTTGACATCTTCATCATCTTTTTGCCTCACCATTACTATTCAAATACATCGGGTTTATGCATCCCTGAAGCATGTGGCAACCTTTCGAAGAGTACTGCCAATGTTTCACGTGTATGAAGCACCGAGGCGTCATGGTTTAACTTACACAACAACACTTCCATTTGTTTGTTAAACCACATTCTAACAGCATCGGGCCTTATATTCTTTTTTTCCGCAATGTTCACCACCGTTGCCATAACGGCATAGCGCTCTCCCTTTGTTGTATGCTGACCCGACTGCAATTGTTCCAGTATCCCGGGTGTCAGATCACCTGTCCAGTGATAAACATCTTCAGGGTTAATCTTTAACTGGTAAAAGAATCGTACCAGCAGCAGCAACTTGGCTCCTTCGACGCCCAAACTTTTTATCAACCGCGACAAAAGTGCGACCTCACTGGCGATAAAGGTATCAATTTCGGTTTGGTGACAACCTTTATCGTCATTGGCGCGGTAGTCTTCATTGTCGCTAACAGCATACCAGTGGCGGCTTTCACTACGTATCACCTCACAGCACATCCGGTTAAAAACAGCCGTGAGATAAGTTGTAAGCGAGGCTTTGCCCACGAACGATTGCAGAATCTGATCCTGTTTCTTCAGGTATTTTTCAAGCATGGCCGATGTCACATCCTCTGAGTCACGCGGTGGAATAACACCACGGGCCACATAACGACCAGTAACCCTTCGGGCGAGTTCGATTACCTGTTCAACATTAAAAGAGCCTGCTAATTGGTTGCTACTTTGTTCCAATTCTGAAAAGTTTCTGCAAAAAAAGAGCTTTTTTCCGGCATTTCCACTATCATGCCAACCAATCCTCCCTTCAACCAACAGGCCGAAACAGTCATTTTATCACAGAAAAACAATTATTGGCAATAAGCACCTGAAGCATATAGTAACCATAATCACCAGAAGCATATCTGCCAGCAACCTGGATATTAATTATTTAAAAAATCAGATCCAATAAATAATCACGCAGCACCCGATCATTACCCGTTCCGCGAATGAGTTATCATCAGTATCCGGAAAAGAGCCCATTTATTACATGAGCTACACCATAGATGGGCTTCATCCGATGCCCCTTCGATATTGTTTCGTAAGAACACGAAAAGGCAACGAAGGCACTTCGAAGCCGCTTCGAAGCTACTTCGAAGCGACGATATGTCTGACCACTGTCAGTCAGGTGTTTGGAAATTTGCGTTTTGTTGTAGAATAATGTGGGGTTTTTAGAAAAATCAGCGTACTAACCGACACTAAATTTTGTGCAATTAATCGCCCGGCAGCATGAAATTTTACATGGAGAGGCGATGTTGATTCGTGATATATGGTTTCACAAGTTATACTTGTCTCCTTTCGGAGATCAATGTACATAAACCTTACTTTACATTTCTTCTATGACCTGATTGAGCCACATACCCGATATTCAAGAAAATTAGTTCATTAAATGGCAATCGAAGACTCATGGCGGTTTCATTAAGTTTATAAATGCATTCCATGTTATCTTTGATTTGCAGGCCATTAGAGATGGCAGCGATTATAAATATCTACAAGAGAAGATCAGATGCCAAGGATGATTGATTATCGCCGGGTGGCTGATATTTTGTATTTTTGCAGCAAATGGCTGTTTGCTGTTCGGAAAGTCAACGACCGATTGTTCACTGCGGCCCCATCTAAAGACGTCTCCCCGGAGACATCAACGACCAGAAACATGAATAAAGCCACCCGAACACTCCTTGTCTTTTTGCTTATTGCCGGTAGCCTCCAGGCTCAGCGCACCGACAAATCCCGCTTTTGGAAAGCCGCTGCCGACACCTTGCTTCGCGCTGCAATAACCAGGCTTCCATCAGCTACACCCGACAATTGTATTGATTCACTCAGCTCTCTGATGATTGCTCGCCTTACTCAGCACAACCTGCCTGAGGAGAACCTTGCAAACATCATAATCATAGCCGGCAAACTGGGTCATGACCACCGGTTTGAACTTGAAGAAAGTATTCTGAATAAGGCAATTTATGCTGCCCGGCAAGAAGGCGACACACTGAATTACCCCTTTTCGCAACTTTTCGCATGTCAGGCTACGATGCTACGCGACCAGATGCGGATGAAGGAGGCCCTTCATCTGACGATGCACGAGATTTCGATCCTAAAATCGCTCGACACCCTGCATCCGGCATTGTTGGATGCCTATACCAACCTGATGACGAATTATTTTGCATTAAGGCAGACAGAACCCGGTTTAAGGATAGCATCAAAAATTCTGGCACTGGCCCGAAGTACCGGTTATCCTTACTATGAAATTAACACCTACCGGCTGATGGGCGATATTTTAAAATTCTATCAGCCTCCATTGGGACTTGAATGTATGCGATTTGCCGACTGGCTTAACAGGCGTAAGGTATCAGAAGGATTTGCCGATGATCCATACTACAGCATCAGTATGGGTTCGGCATGGGTTGCCAGCGATCAACCCGACAGCGCTCTGCGCTGGTTTAAACATGGATTGGAACTGACGCGAAGACTCCCGGATGAACAGAACCAGCCGAAGGGCTACTTGTATTATTATACAGGAGTGTGCTACAAAAATATGCTGATCTACGATAAAGCGGTTGAATACATTGATTCGGCATTGAATTTTGACTTGACAATGAAAACCGTCAATGGGGCCGGTTATTACCGTTTGCTGCACATGAAAGGGAAAATGCTCAACCAGCTCGGGCGATTCGACACCGCACTGGTTATCAACCGCGAGGTGTTGAGAAACACACCTGGTGATATCGCTTCATATTATGCAAATGCTGTTGAGCAATACAGTCGGAGCCTGCTGGGTTCCAATCGTCCCGAAGAGGCTCTTGCTTTGGTTCACCGGCAAATATGCCGGATGACCTCCTGCCCTGATACTACTGAGGTGCTCTTGATTCCTGATTATAGCCATCAGGCAACACCCCAGACCGAGCTGCGGGAACTGAGTTTTATCATCGGGCTTAAAAATGAAATTCTGGTCGCGCTTTACCAGAAAACAAAGCAGGCAGAATATCTCGATGCCATTATAGGCAATATGCGGTACCTGCTTACCATGATCGATCTTGAGGCAGGTGTTGCCCAAACACCTGACGGGTTGGCTGATCTAGCCCGGCGTTATCGGTTATTTGCCGATCAACTGGTCGATTTTTTCGCCGGTCAGCCTGCTACCGACAATGACTCACTCCTGAGAAAAATCTACCCGCTGATAGCCCGATCACAATCCTATTCGGTAATCTGCCGCAGCTACGCGCTTGGAAGTGCCGGTAATTCCTCCTTTGATGAAGGAACCATGAGGCTCAACCGGATATACGAAACACTTCTGAGCCTGAATCCCGCGACCCATCCTGATGCTTATCGCCGGTTAAAGGAAGAAGAAATTGGCTTACTTACTAACCGCTACCTGCAGTCCATTGATAAAGGGGAAATATCAGCCCAATTACTTGTTCCCCAGATGCTCCTATCAGAAGACACCCGGCCTGAGCAAGGAATCGAACCCGGAGAAGTGCTCTATGATTTTTATACTACCGCCAGATTCATTGTTCGTTTTACTATCACATCAGGTAAATTCAAGGTTTTATTTCAGCCCCTTCCTGCCGACTTCGATGCTATGTGTTCAACACTCGCGGGCGCTGTTAAATCAGGCGATACAGAGCAAACCAAACGTGCTGCAAAACAATTGGGAGCATTGCTTTTTTATCGTGAAAAGGATCTAAAAAACAAGAAAAGAATAACGATTATTCCAGACGAGAAGCTTTATTATATCCCCTTTGAACTGCTTTCCTTCCCTGGCAGCCGGAAAATGCTCACCGAAAACCACAGGATAGCCTACCGATACACCTCGCACCTTTATAAGCTTCCGTCGAACAAACCTCTTCTCGGGCCACTTGTCGCGTTCGCCCCAATGTCGGACACCGGCATAACCACTTTGGCCTCGACCTGCGTCCGGAGCAACGAAATTGATAATCTTTCGATACTCAATAGAGAAGCAGGGTCGTTTGCCGCGCTTCCATATTCTCTGGCAGAGGTTGTAGAGGTAGCCGGGCTTTTTAACAAGCAAGGAATCCGTGCTACCGTATACGCGGGATCCGAAGCCGGTAAATCGACTTTCAAACAAACACTCGGGGGGGCAACCATCGTTCATATTGCCACGCATGGCCTTGTTAACAGCACCAACCCGGAAAAATCGGGATTGATGTTTGCTGCTGATTCTACCGGCAAAAGCGATGCCATGCTGTATATGGGCGAGATGTATAGTCTGAAAGCGAATCCCTCGCTGATTGTGCTGAGCGCATGTAAGACGGGAGTCGGCAAACTGGAACGCGGTGATGGCATCATGGCGCTTCCCAGGGGATTGCTCGTTGCCGGGGCGCAGAATGTGGTGGCCTCTCTTTGGAACGTCAACGACCTGGCGACCAAACAGTTGATGGTTTTGTTTTATCGAAACATACTGAATGGTGAAGACTATCCCACTGCATTGCAGAAATCAAAGATGGAATGCAGGGCAAAAGGGATCCTTCCGATCGACTGGGCCGGGTTCATTCTTATTGAGCGATGACTCATCACGACAACCGTGCGTTTGGGAAGATCATGGCAGATAAAAAAAACGCCCCTGCCTGAAGGCTCGGGGGCGCTCTGTCAAAACCAATCTGAATCACAGATTATTTTTTGCGTACCTTCCACCAGGTACCCAACATTCCTTTTAATTTCATCGTTCGTTTATCGGCCGAAATTTCACTAATGGTGAAACTAAGTGATGAAAGGGTCAGCTTATTGCCTGACACTTTCCAGCCACCACTTGTTTTCTTGGAATCTTTGCCTGAAATCTGGTCACGTTGTACCATGAAACCCCTCTTATTGGCATCGAATTCAAAACGAGAATAAGTGGTATGATTCCCTGTACGTACTTTCCCTGATCCCATAAATTCTTCTTCAACGATCCAGACTCCATTGACCCAGGCAGACTCATCAACAGCAGGTGCAGCCGCAGGAGTAGACTTCGAAGCAACACCCGGTAGTGACTGATTATCAGAAGATGATGAAACAGGCGTTTTGGGTGCAGTAGCAGCTACAGTTGAGGCCGTTGATTTATTTTCAACGACAGGAGCCGGTGCAGGTGTCAGATCGGTTAAGGTGCCATCATTTTTAAGACGGAACTGTTTACCGTCTTTTACCACGTTGGCTGCTGCTACATTTCCAATTCCCGTGAATGCCTCCGCGTTATCGAATTCCGGTTCCCTGAACCACGATCCGTCTGCGCGGATATACCCCCATTTGTCGCCAACCTTCACTGCACAAAATGAGCATTTGAAACCATCCGAATCTATAGCGTCATAAGCGGGTTTAATCACCTCGTTGCCTTCGGCGCTGATAAAACCCCACTTTCCTTCCTTTTTCACAGCCACTTTATTATCGCGGATGAATCTTTTACTGGAACCAAAGCCAAAGAACCCGGCCATTTCCTCATATTTTCCCGAAACGGGCTTCATGTTCTCGCTGTATAGGCGCCATTCATCTGTTATGCCAATCACGTAAATGCCCTGTTCATAGGAGATTGCCTCAGCTTTAAATTCGAAAGCCACTTCTCCTTTCTTTTTTACAATGCCGAATAATCCATCACGCTTTGCAATAGCTAACCCATTGTTCTCAAAACGTAACCGCTCCGGGAATTGCGCTTCAAATAGCGTTGTTCCGCTGCGATTAATCAATCCCCATTTCCCCGAAGACTCAATATCGGCATTGCCCTCTTTATCAAATGAGGAGATCCGGTCGAAAAGCGGCTCGAATAAAACCACACCACTATTGGAGATAAGGCCATACTTGCCGTTATCTTTAACTTCAGCCACGCCATCAGAAAATTTGTCAATCTTATCAAACCGGGGCTCTAAAAGTACTTTTCCATCAGGAGTGATCAATCCCTTTTTATCATTTAGTTCAACCTGCGCAAAGCCGTCCTTAAACCTGTCGATGTCATCAAAACGAGGTTCAAGGATTACTTTACCGGTAGCATCAATCAGTCCACGTTTCTTTGAGCTATAGATAACCCCGTGGCCATCTTTAATCTTATCGGCATCATCATAAGTGGGCGATACAATCCATTCGCCGTCCCCGTTTATGTAGCCATATTTTTTCGTTTCCTTATCTTTCTGCGGTTTCAGATTCTGGGCGCTTACCGTCAGGCAGGCTAAGGCCACTATCCAAATCAATATTGTTTCTTTCATCTGTCAGGTTAATTATCGTTAGTAATACTGAAAATCCGGTACATCAGCCTTAGAACTGATGCACCGGAAAGATATCAGCTATTATGGTTACTCAAAACTAAGTAACTGGCCTTTACGTGGTCCATCGGCATATTCAAGCACAAACTTCTGTGAATCGCTGTTGTTGCGATTATATGACTGAAGTTTTGTTCCGTTTTGGTAGATGTTACCTCCTGTTACGTCAATAGCTTTGCCAGTAAATACATTTTCAAACATTACTGTATTTTTATCAACGATGATCAGACGCCATTGCTGCCATTCCGGAACACCACCATCCAGCGTCCAGGTCTGTATTTGAGCACCATTATCCCTCTTCATTTTGAATTTTTTACCGGTTTTTTGCTGGAGCTTTTCTTTTGGATTCAGGTCGGTCTTCCCACTGACATCAACAACGTAACCAGCCTTGTTCTTTATGGCGAAGTTCTGTGATCCATTTATTGAAGGGAAAATGAAGGTCCGTTCGTAAGGGTCATCATCTTTCTGCCAGATTTGAAATTGGATATTCTTGTTGGCAGTCTGGGGATGGCGACCCGGCAGATCCCAGTATTGGACTGCATTGGCAGCTAACCGGATATAGAAATAGTTTGAACTGATCTCATCGCGCCAACCTTGGGCGCTGACAGCCGTTGAAGCTGTCAGAACCAGCGCCATTACGAAAGCAAAAAACTTATTCATTCTATTTGTTTTTAATAATTATATAATTAATTAACCTCAACAATTTTAGTTTCATAGGTATAGGTTGAATAGAAAACACCAAAATCGGTTGGGATAGCAACTGTTACCGGGTATCCGGCACTATTGGAAGTGTAAACAATTTCTCCGTTTTCTCCGGCGTCTGCCTCCATGTTGATTGATGTGACAGCCAGTAAGGTTCCGGTATAACGCTCGTTTAGCGGGTTTTTAACAGTTGTGTTATAGATTGTGTTCGTAATCTCGACAATACCAGCACCATCATAAGTAGTCATTTTAGTACGGTTGCCATTAGTCCATTCATAGGTGGAGAAGATGGATGTATTGATATCCTGCTCACGAACGGCTTTGCCATCAGCATTCAAATTGAACTGCACGGTACTCCAGTTTCCTTGAGAAACAGACCAGGTTTTTTCAAGAATCACCTGATCCGGGTATTCATACGATTTATAATTGCCCCCATTCTTCGTGATGAATTCAATACGTCCTGAATTATCATAGCTGTAATCGAGTGTATCGGCCACAGTACCCCAGGAACTGATATTCCGAATAAGCTGCATGTTATTGTTATAAACCATGGAATCAGCGAAAGTGCCCCAGACTTCATTGGTCGTGACAAGTGTTTTCATATAGTAAACCGTCTTGGTTTCTTTCTGCGGTTGGTCTTCCTCATCTTTGCTGCAAGAGGTGATTACACAGGTAGCCAGCAATATAGCCGGAAATAAAAGGTGTCTGATTTTCATTTTCTTTAATATAGTTTGTAGGTTTTACATATAATGGTTGCACCATGGAGATCATTTTGAAACTGAAATTGAAGAAAATTTGACAATCAGAAGCCTTCTCCTTCTAAACGTCATCTATGCATGGTTTTACAATTGTTTACCATTCCCCTCTCTTACCCGACATCCATCTAATCGCAAACCACAGACCACCGCCGGAGAAAGCCGTCGCAGCAATTCTGCAAATACATACAATCGAAACGCTACGTATTTCTACGTCTGCACATTTTTCTATCTTTGGCCTCTGAAATTAAACATAAAACCTGAATCACCCATGAAGAATAAATTCTTGACAGGTCTGTTAGCCGGCATACTCGTGTTGAGCATCCCCGCTGCAAATGCCTGTACAAACTACCTCATTACCAAGGGAGCATCAACCGACGGCAGCACCATGATCAGCTATGCTGCCGACTCTCACGTGCTCTATGGCGAACTCTATCACTGGCCTGCCGCTACGTGGCCTGCCGGTTCAATGCTCGAAATCTACGAGTGGGACACAGGAAAGCACCTCGGACAGATCAAACAGGCCGCCCAGACCTACAACGTTATCGGCAACATGAACGAGTACCAGGTATCGGTAGGCGAAACAACATACACCGGGCTTGAAATGCTGGGCGAACAACCCGGTGCCATCATGGACTATGGCAGTCTGATCTATCTCTCGCTACAACGCTCCAAAACAGCACGCGAAGCCATCAAGGTCATAGCCGAGCTCATGGCCGAGTACGGCTATTACTCCACCGGCGAATCATTTTCAGTTGCCGATCCCGATGAAGCATGGATTATGGAGATCATCGGAAAAGGAAAGTCCATCAAGGTCGACATGAAGATGCTGAAAAGCTATCCGGCCGAAGTGCGCAAGGTGATTAAAAAACTTGACGGTAAAACCTATTTTACCGATGCCGACTTTACCAAAGCCCTCACCGAAGTGGCCGGCGAGCCTTTTGCAAAACAACACGGCGAAGCCCTGATCCAAACCCTGCAGAAGGGTGAAAAGGGCGGCGTTTGGGTTGCCCGGATGATCCCCGACGGAATGGTATCGGGTCATGCCAACCAGGCGCGCATCACCACCTTCCCACTCGATAATAACAAGAGCTCTCTCAGCTCCAAAAACCTTGGTGACATCTTCAACAAGGGAATTACGACTGTCTATGCAGCGGATGTGATAAGCTTTGCCCGTTCGCGCGGACTCGTGAAAGAGGGTGTAAAAGACGAAGAATTCAGCTTCAGTGATACCTATGCCCCTGTTGAATTCGGTGCCGCCCGCTTCAGCGAAATTCGTGTTTGGAGTATGTTCAACAAAGTGAACTCGGGGATGAAACAATACTGGGACTACGTGAAAGGCGACATTAAACACGATGCCCGCACAGGCTATGCCAGTAACCGCATGCCCCTGTGGATACAGCCCGAACGGAAGGTAAGCCCCCGCGATATGATGGACTTCATGCGCGACCATCTTGAAAATACCGAGCTCGATATGAGTAAAGACTTCGGTGCAGGTCCATTTGGTAATCCTTACCGCTGGCGTCCGCTGACTTTTAAAGTCGATGGCGTGGAATACCTCAACGAACGTGCTACTGCTACCCAACAGACAGGCTTCTCTTTCATCTCACAGATGCGTTCATGGCTTCCCCGTGAAATTGGTGGAATCCATTGGTTCAGCGTTGATGACGCAGCCTCTGCTGTCTATTTCCCCATGTATACATCCTCTACTGCTACTCCCAAACTATGGTCGGCCGGATTTGGCTCCATGATGGAATTCAACGGCGATGCGGCTTTCTGGGTGTTCAATCAGGTGAGCAATCTGGCCTATACCAGATATAATGTGATTCATCCCGAGATCAGGCAGAAGATCGATCAATATGAGATGGGCTACCTGAAGAATACTGCCGAAGTTGATGCCAAAGCTCAGGCACTTTATAAAACAAATCCTGAGGCCGCCGTTAAATATCTCACCGATTTCTCATGTAAGACAGGCGATGATCTGGCTCGCGACTGGAAAGCCTTCTACGGACACCTTTTCACCCGGTTTATGGATGGAAACATTAAGCAGAAGGACGGGAACAACCGCAATCCTAAAGTTTCACAACCCGGTTATGGTGAAGAATGGAACCGCAGGTTGATAAAGGAAACCGGCGACAAGTTGAAGTATCACGGAAGCTCACACTAACACCATGTTCAGCAAACAATAATCAAAAAGGCCGGCAAACCGGCCTTTTTGATGTTCAGATAGAAGTTTCATTATAGCACCACGATACCAAAACAGATAACTTCGTTCTGATTTTGGAAAAATGAAGGAGTACGCTCTTGGATTCTTATAGTTTAAAAAAATCATATTACATTGACAAATAATCAATAAGAAATTTTAAAATATTTTTGGCATGATTTTTTATTAGACCCTGAAAATCTTATTTACTATGAAAAAGTTCCTTTTATTTAGTTTTATCCTGGCAGCCGGACTTACTTCGTGCCGCAAAGATTCTGAGGTGGTGGATCCAACTATTGTAGTCGAAAACAAAACAATTGATGATTTAAAGGTCAGTTCCTCATTCAACTTCACTACCGATGTATTGGCCTCGGTTGACCTATTGGCATTGGCTAACGACGGACAACCACTCAAGGGCGTTAAATTCAGTCTGTATACAGATTATCCCGACAATGGAGGTAAACTTATGGTTACAGGCATCACCGGAGCCGATGGCCGTTTCACGGCCAATTACCCAATCCCGGCCTACCTTGAACAGGTGGTTGTGCTGACTCCCTATATCGGACTACCCCACGATGTACAGGCTCCTGTTCTCAACGGACGTATAGCCTATACCTTTGGCGGCATAACACAGGTGATGAAATCATCGGGTATCGGCGTATTCAAAGCCGCCATGATCAATTTCTATTATATGGGCACATACAATTCTCAAGGTGTTCCGAATTACCTTGAAGCACCCAACGAAGTGATCGACCCCGCCTTTCTGGCTGATATCAACAATTCGTTTCCTGAAGGTATTCCCATGAATCCTGAATACCTGCTTCTAAGCAACGAGCATGACTTTAAGCTTACCGAAGCCTGTGATGTATGGGTTGTCTTTGTCAGCGAAGGAGCCGGTTACAGAAATACCCTGGGCTATTACACCTACGATCTGAATAATCCGCCCCAATCACCAGCCGACATCGACTCAGGTTTGTTTATCTTCCCGAACGTTTCAGCTACCGGTAGTAGTGGCGGGCTTAATACCGGCAACAAGGTATACCTTGGTCAGTTTCCTGGTGGGACTGGTATTGGCTTCTTCCTGAAATCGGATGCATGGAGAAACAACGGTACGGTGGGTAGTGGTAATTACACCTTCTACAGCGACCCTGACCTTAACCCCGAAACTATTGCGAGCAAGCGAAAACACAACGTTGTGATGGTTGATTATGCCCGCGATCTTTTCCTGATGGGTTTTGAGGACCTTAACCGTCAAACGCAGGACAGCGATGAGGACTTCAACGATGCTATCTTCCTGGTGAAAGCCAACCCTATCGAGAACGTCGAGACTGGTGGTTTCCCTGTCCCCGATTACACCGGACAGGATACCGATGGTGACGGCATCCCCGATTGCCTTGAAGATTATCCTTATGATCCGACCCGTGCCTTCAACAACTACTACCCTGCCGAAGGTCAAAACGGAACCCTTGCGTTCGAAGACTTGTGGCCAGCAAAAGGCGACTATGATTTTAACGATGTGGTGGTCGACTACAACATTAATCAGATTACCAATGCCGACAATAAAGTGGTAGAGGTAAAACCGACATTCATTCTCAGGGCAACCGGTGCTACTTACAAAAATGGTTTCGGATTCCAGCTCAACATTGCCCCCAATCAGATCGCGAGCATTACAGGTCAACACCTGACTGATAATTATATCAATTTGAACGCCAATGGTACTGAGTCGGGACAAGCCAATGCAGCTGTGATGGTGTTCGACAATGCATACACGGTATTGCAGTATCCCGGATCGGGTGAAGGGATCAATACCACTCCAGGAGCACCAACAGTTGAACCAGTGACAATGAGTCTGGATATTAACCTGAGCCAACCGGTGACTACTGAAGCTTTCGGTTATCCTCCCTACAATTCCTTCATCATTTCCAATAAGATCAGGGGACGTGAAGTGCATCTCCCAAATCAGGCACCCACTTCGCTTGCCGATCCTTCTCTCTTCGGCACAGCCGACGATAACAGCAATACCTTACAAGGCCGCTATTACAAAACGATTAACAACCTCCCCTGGGCCATCAATGTGATTGAGTCTTTTGATTACCCGACAGAGTCAACGCAGATCACTGAGGCCCATCTGAAATTCGGCCCATGGGCCGAAAGTTCAGGCACCCAGTATGCCGACTGGTTTCAGGATAAAGCCGGCTACCGGAATACCGCAAACATCTATTGATCGATCAGTTGCAGGACATCGAAAATGCAATTGCATCAATCAGAAGGTGCTTTTCATAATTATTAGATTTTATCATGAGACCCGCCCTTTCAGGCGGGTCTCTTTTTTCCGGTAACCCCGTGATCGCCTCTTGTGAAAAAGAATCTTCACTTAGAAACTTGAGAATTACTTAGGATAAACTCTATTTAATTGTTTGAAGGATTCATGCACGCATCATTCAATAAATATGGTTCTACTGGCAATTGCAAGAGAAATGATCACATTTTCAATTAGCTGCGACTTCTTCTGCCCTCCAGTTCTGAATACAATCCAACAAATGGTAATAACATCATAAATATGCCTTTTGTATTATCAACCAAATAAAATTATTCCGCAAAAAACCAGAAGAACTCAAGCCTTTAATATGGTTGATAACGGCTTGTTAAAAAACATAGCCCTCACGGCTACATTCCTGTCATGATACATGAAAAATGAGGCGGGCACAAACCACGGAAACCTTACTGTTTTATATTGTGTTTTGCGCGTTATTTAATTTTTCTTTTAAGTCCAAGACAAAAGTAATGCCTCATGGCTTTTGTCGATTCAGGAAATTCATCAAATTCATCGGATAATCCTAAATAATATGAATATTGCGGTGATATTATTAATTTATCAGATATTTTGAAATCATAGGCAATTCTTCCACAAAGTCCAAAATAAAATTTTGAGCTATATCTGTCATATTTATCATTCAAATCGTAGCTCCAATGTTGCGTACCCGCACTCCAACCACTACTTGTTCCATTAATATTTTCACTTACAAGCCCTGAAAGTTCAAAACCAAAATTTAAATCTATTCTGTCAATTATTCTGAAGTTTAAAGGAAATACTCCCAATGAAATAACAGACTTATCAATTTTAGCGTTTGTTGTATAACCACTGCCCAATCCACCATCACTTGCTGTTAATTCCCCACTGTACTTATCATAACTTAATGTAAATCTAAAAGCCATCCAACCTGCTTTAATATTGTCTATTCCAACCCGTATTACATAACCATAATCAGAGTTGTAAGATGAAGTATAGTGTCCGTCGTTTTTTTGAAAGTCGAAAAAATTATTACTGTTTAATCCCCCTGTTACCTCAACATTTTGGGAGAATGCTGCCACATTGCATAATAGCGCAATTACTATCAATATTCTTTTCATACGATTTAATTTAAGTATTCATTATTAGTATCCATAATTGAATTCAATTGTCCATAACATCCCTTAGGCCACAATCGGGTAAAATTCCAGTTTGTGTACCTCCAGTCTCTATTCCAAATTGCGTCAATTTATTTTTATGAACCAGTATGTTGGCTGATATGTGTAACATTTCATGCACAGATAATTACTTCATGTTAAATATCTACCCTGAAAGACAGAAAAGCAAAACAAAAGCAACTAAAATCATTTAAACTCCATAATAGCAGCAAGATCATCGGCGGCAGGATTTGTTCAACATCGACATAATTCTCTATCGAAGGCTATCGGGAGATCGCTATCGGGATCGCGGGCTGCGAGCGTTGTCGTCCGAATGAAAAAGACAATTATTTATAGCGCCTATTTACAGGCCGTTATTCTTGTCCGTCAATTTCTCTCTTTTTGTTTCTCTGTCAATAAACTTGATAACTAATTGGCTATTTGTCATTAAGAGATAGCCAATAATGGTTTTTACCAATTGAAAAATAATCCAACCCGAATTGGGGTCTTCTTTTAATAGATCATTCACTTGAAAAAATATGAATGTCTGTCGACAAAGCTGAGGAAAACTGTCAACAAAAATAAGTCCGCCAACAACAATTACTGCAACTGTCAAAACAGTTGATTGTTGAATGTTTAATTCGATTCTATTGTCTGTAAATCCCTTGTCAAGATGCAATTTGTCGATGAGCCAGGCAGTCTTAAAAACGAAAAGCCAAAGCACGAAAATATATAGCGCAATTGTCAGCAAAAGTAATCCAAAGATTAGTCCGACTCCAAAAACATTATCACCATAGTTGCTCCCAAAAAATGGCAAGGCGGCTAAAAACTGTGGAAAAACTGTCAAGCTACTAAGCACTAATGATATTCCTAAAATCTTAATAAAAATTGTCCAAAAGGTTCTTATTGTCATTGTTTAATCTGATTTAAAATATTTATAACATATCCTACTATATTTAGTAGGTGATTACGGGCATTCCCTCTGTCGAACCCCAGCCTTCCGAATAGCTATCGGGAGAGCATGGCTTTGAAGTGGCATTGGGTGTGACGGCGCGCTAAAGTGCTATTTGTTAGCGCCAAATATTTCACTTTTTCAACTCTTCAATCTGTTTTTTGGCATATTCTTTTGCTTGTTCATCGCCATATTTTATAGTCTTTTCATAGTATTCCAGTGATTTTATCTTATCTCCATTTTCTTTATAGCAATTAGCGATATTTGATAATACAATATAATCTTCTGGACTAATCTTTTCGGCCTTTATAAGTACATCAAGAGCTTTATCATAATCCTTCGATATCATGTAAACAATCGATAAATTCGATAAACTCATAACATGATCTGGGTATAACTTTAAAATTTCATTTGCTATATCACTCATATTTATCAGCAACTTATCATCACCAGTGTTAAACAGTTGAACTTGATAATCCTGTAGAGAATTAATAAAGATGTCTTTGATACCATTTTGCGTTTCATTATTTGTCCATGTCCAATTATTGTTATTAATTTTTGAATACTGAACTGCAACAATAATCTCCTTTGTAAAGTTATCCCAATCCTTAATTTGCCCTAAAACATATATTTTCCCGAAGCGCATATCCAGTCTGTCGGGGTATTGCTCAATCCCTTTGTTTATCCAATCAATCCCTTTTTTTAAATCAAGTTGTGCATAATCAACCTGACTGCCAATGTATCCGGCAGTTTTATTCGTGCTATCTGTTAAGATTAATACTTGGCCATCAGGCTGCTCTGTTGTTAAGGTAAGCATCTCCGTTCTTGACTTTGCAAAATAATAATTAAAATAGCTTGTGTATAATTCAGCATCAGTGGGATTGGTCTTTTCCCAGGCCTTTAATGTTTTTAACTGATTTAGTGTATCATTTGATTCCTGGAATTTTGCAAAATCAGAATAAAAGTCTTGTCCAAAAATCAGGTTGGTGAATAAGACTATAAATGCGATGCTTAATAATTTCTTCATTTTTATCTTGTTAGGTTATATTTTATGCTTCGATGCTATTTGTAATTGAGTCAACGGTAGCAATATGGTCAGTAAGGGATTGCAGAAATCATCCCTTTCAGGTTACACAAAAGTTATAACGGGCTATAACCTTGAATTTCTACTGAACTGGTTATTACTTTTATACAATTTCACCTATCGCTTCTCTTTGTCATATTTTTTTTGTATAGCTTTCCAAAATTTCAATTTTTGTAAACGAAGCCTCACAACCCGACTTGCCAACTAGCTTGCTGTTAGCGGTTCATTGTTCATTTTTTTATGTCCACATATCTATAATACTTATGTCCATCCTGAATTTCAATCATCTTTACATTGTTGATTGAAATGCCTTTTTTAAGTCTTAAGAATCTTGATCTGTCACCAATAATTAATGTGTCCTGGAGGAATATCCTGTCAAAGTAGAAGACTGTTCTTTTATTGTCTTTCTCAGTAAAACGTACCTCAATAGACGGACTATTCTTTAATTCAAAAGGATTGTTGTCCTTGTCTACGCATTTTATATAATCGATTGGAACCGTCAGATACTCAACAATGTTTCCAGCAGGATACTGCGTAAATACAGTTCGAAGCTCAGTAGAATCAAATCCACTGAATTGAGCTTTAAAACTGTCAACAGGAATGTAATAAGTCTTACAACCTATAAGTCCAGGTATAAATAAAACAATTAGTGTTTTTTTAATTAAATCCTTTTTCATAATTTTTATGATCTGCCTACAACAAAAATGACCGCTAACGTTCGGCAAATATCCAAAGCACCGGAGGTTCACGATGACCGTCCTACGAAGTATTGCTTCACAAAGTTTCAATTTTTTGCCAACGAAGCACCGAAACCCGACTTGCCTGGTAGCTTGCTGTTTGAGGCAGTTATGTTTTAAACTTTCTAATTCAGTTGGCTCAACCTTGTGTTGTGTGGTTGTACGTTTTACTAATCTATCCGTTTCTCAAATACAACCCTATCATTATTTAAACCAGAATAACCTTTCACAATATTTAAACCTTCTTCATTTGGTTCTCCAGGCAAGGTCATTCCAATCCGATTTTTATGAAAAGAAATGGATTTTGCATTTGAAGCGGTTGTAATTGCTTTGATCTTAGTATATCCTTTTGATTTGGCTATATTTATAAAGTTCTCGTATAATAATAAACCTAATCCTTGTCTTTGATTTTTCTCCCGAACTCCAAGTAAATGAATATATGCCAAATTATCGGTTTGCGAGAAAAACCCAAACAAATAAGCAATTACCTGGCCGTTCTCCTTAATTACAAAAGCAGTATTCCCAAACTCATAGATCAAGAATGGCTGATGTAAATGCAATGTTCTATCGCTCCCCCAGAAATCAACTATATCTTTGACAATCTCATTGAAGTCAGACATTGAACAATTTCCAATTTTCATAGCTCATATAGATTATTTAACAAATCTTGCACCTGCTAATCCGACGGCAATACCAAGAATCGCAGAAAATACAATTATCGGAATGATTGATTTTGGTTCTTTTGCAAATACTAAAACCATTATCGGCAATGCTGCCAATTCCGCTATTATTAATCCTTTTAACCAAGGCTGCATATCCCAGTTTACGTAAGGAATAATTAAACCAAGTACAATCCATTGAATAAAAGCCGAAATGCAGGATGATTTATCAATCCGCTGCATAACCATTGGAACTACGTCAATAACCGCAGCGGAAAGCCCAATAGCCAATGCAATAAAAATATTTTTCATATTATGTAGTATTTATCGCCGGGGCGTTTATTGCAAGCCGTAGAGCATCCCCGTCTCCTTAATTCCCTATATTTCCAGTTTGTTTTCTCTCTCAATCTCTATTCTAAAATGGCGTAATCTGTAATTGTGAATAAGTATGTTGGATGTAGTGTTTACCATCTTTTTGCAAAGATAGTATTAAGCAACAAAAACTGTATCCGGATCCACTTTTGACAAGGGTACCAAAATCTTTCCGTCAATGAGTGGTAGAATGCCCAGGCAAGGGTTAGCCCGTTACGTGCAATCCTGTCTTCTCTTTAGTAATTATTTTTCAGTACTTACATTTGCATCAGTTGCGTATATATCTCTTATCTGGCCATTACGAACACTTCGGGTCTTATTCTGGTTGGTGGTATAACCCGCTTTTAATCATTCTCCAATGGGCACTCTTTCAAAACTGCTTGTACACCTGCCGGGTTTGCTTCTGCGCCGGGCTCTTCAAATGCATCCATCAAACCATCAACCCTTCATCACCTCTACCCTACAGCTTCGCCCCGTCAGTTACACTTTAATTGCACCAACTCCTTGGTCGTGATAACGGGATGAACAAAAACACGTGCGGGACTTTTTGCTGAGAAAAAGCATTTTTCCCTTCATCAGGGCCACTCCTCTTTCTTAGGGTTTGGGCCTGGTGAGCCATGCTAACGGTTTGTGTACTACCGGCACTCTATGGAAGTCAAAAGTATTGATCCTTGCGGAAACATGGAGCGAAAATTAATAATTATTTGGCATTAAAGGGTATTATGTGAAAGACTACCTCATTTCCAATTAGCTGTGGCTTCTGCTGCTTCTGATTCTGAATGCTATCTAACGAAAAAGCAAATGGTAGTCTATTTACAAAAGTGTCATTTATATTGCCAACTATGCTATATTTGTCGACACGAAAACTAAGAAAATCACAATTATGTTACAAAATCACCCGGAAATAATCGTTTTGAGGCAACCATTTGCTGTTGCATTTAATTTAACAGATGTAAAACATTCTTTTGTTGGGTTAATTCCATGAGAAACGCCACAGCCATTTTCAATAATGAAAAACTACCTGAAAAACCAGCCCCCCGGGCTGAAGCGTGTGGCTGAGCCACTGTGGACATCATTGTAGAGTCAACCATTTAAATTCAACTAAATATGAGAAAAATCCTTATTACAAAATGCCTTGGTGCAATCATCGCGGGTTGTACCTGTCTCTTCCTCCTTCCTTCATCAACCCATGCACAAACGGAATGGGCTCCGGTGGGTGCTACATGGTACTTCAACAGACCAAGTTTTTCATCGAGTGGCAGCTACGTTTTATTTGAGTCGATCAAAGATTCTGTGATCAATGGTAAGGATGTGAGCGTGATAAAGGTAACAATAAACGGTGTAACACCCGTGAGCCATGAATATATTCACCAGCATGGTGACAGCGTGTTCTATTTCAATTCACACAACAATGCCTTTTACTTACTATACAACTTCTCGGCCGTTGCCGGTGATACGATTGTAGTACATGACAGCTACACAAAACTTACTCCGGCATTCTTTCATGGGGAGGATAGTATCGATGGCTTCATTTACAGAGTTCTGGAGGTTGATTCGACTTTTATTTCCGACCGATGGGTTAAAAGACAAAAAGTCAGGTCTTTACCCACAGCATGGGGGTTCACGGAATTTGGTGCCGATGCATACATCCTGAATGGAATCGGCAGCCAATTGTATTTCTTTGGCTTAACAACATTTATAATTCCAAAGTTTTATCCATCCTTGCTACGCTGTTACGATGAACCCGGCTTTAGCTTTATCAATCCTGCCTGGAATCATGAGTGCGACTTTATCGCGGCAACCGGGAATGACCCAAAAGAGGCTGATTGCAGTGTTTACCCTAACCCTGTTGACGATATCGCCTGGGTACACCTTTCCGAACCGGTTGAAACCATCACGATACGAAGTATAGACGGGCGCATACTTCAAACTTATACCCCGCTACAGCCTGATGTCCCGATCGATGTTTCCACACTGAAAAAGGGTAGCTACCTGATTATAATTACCTCGAAGCACCGGAATATCTCCAAAATAATCATTAAAAAATAATTATCCTGTAATTCTGGTTATATTTTATCTTACCCTTATAACCCCATAAACTGACTACGTTCGGCCTGGTAAACTCTCCCTATACCCACGTCCTGATAAACGATCGAAAACGGGACCCACATCCCATTATTCCAACCGTATTCCAAAATTTAGACATGACGTTACGCCTGATTTCACTTGTTTTAAAAAAATTTCATCCAATATTGCAATTTTTTTTTGTGATTTTATCACCAAAACAGTATTTTTTAATCCGTTGATTATGCGTCATCTATAACCTGGTTTTACCCCTAAGTCACAGTAAAGATAGACCAAAGTCGTACCAAAGATATGTTTTTCCTATGAAAAGCCTATGTTTACTGTATTCTCCGAATATCTTACATATGTACAAAACATAACTATATATTTTTTCTGGCACAATTTTAGTGGGAGCCGTTTTCTAATCCGTCATAATAGAAAACCGGGATCTGAGTCGCTTGAAACATCACTAAAATACCGGATGTCAATTTTATACAAATCAACATCTGAATTGCAAACCTCACAAAAGCCCACCTCTGAGACAGAAGATACCTGCAACGCTCAGGAGGAAACCACTATGGATCAAACATCCGGCTTCAAACACGAATAATGGTTAAGAGAGATAATCAAGGTTAGGAACATAGGTTTTAATAAACAATGAATATAAACTTACTAACAAATATTACAAATGTGGTATTATTTAGAAATACTATAAATTTGTATGAAGTTGATGAATCAGGCAACCTCTTTACAAAAGATGTAGTCTTGCTATATAGAACCAATTTAACTTTATGATAATTTCTTTATAAATACAACAGCCAGCCTTATAAATAAAAAACCAACCGGGAAACCAGATTATCAGTCTATTTAACTTGATTGAATCCTACTTGACCTCTCTACAGAAAAAATATATTACAATTCAACCTGATATGAAAAAAACACATATTATCAAACGTTTAGGTACAATTATAACTGTTTGTACCTCTCTATTCATGTTCACTTCCCCTGCCCACGCACAAACAGAATGGGCTCCGGTGGGTGCTACATGGTACTTCAACAGACCAAGCTTTTCATCGAGTGGCAGCTACGTTTTATTTGAGTCGATCAAAGATTCGGTGATCAATGATAAGGATGTGAGCGTGATAAAGGTAACAATAAACGGTGTAACACCCGTGAGCCACGAGTATATTCACCAGCATGGTGACAGCGTGTTTTATTTCAATTCACACAACAATGCCTTTTACTTACTGTACAACTTCTCGGCCGTTGCCGGTGATACGATTGTAGTACATGACAGCTACACAAAACTTACTCCCGCATTCTTTCATGGGGAGGATAGTATCGAAGGCTTCATTTACAGAGTTCTGGAGGTTGATTCGACTTTTATTTCCGACCGATGGGTTAAAAGACAAAAAGTTGAGTCTTTAACCACCTCTTGGGGGTTCACGGAATTTAATGTCCATGCATACATTCTGAATGGAATCGGAAGTCAATTGTATTTCTTTGGCTTAACAGGAGCAATACCGATAAAATTTTATCCTTCGATGCTACGCTGTTACGATGAACCCGGCTTTAGCTTTATCAATCCCGCCTGGAATCATGAATGCGACTTTATCTCGGCAGCCGGGAATGACCCAAAAGAGGCCGATTGCAGGGTTTACCCTAACCCCGTTGATGATATCGCGCGGGTTCATCTCTCCGAGCCGATTGAAACCCTCACGATACGAAGCATCGACGGCCGTACACTTCAAACTTATACCCCGCTTCAGCAGGATGCTTCGATTGTTGTTTCCACGTTGCGCAAGGGAAGCTATTTGATCATAATTACCTCGAAACACAGGAATATTTCCAAAATCATCATTAAAAATTAATCATTATGAAATTCTTCATTTCTATCATCTTACTAACTTTTCTCAACACACTTAATGCTTTTAGTCAGGTTAACCCAACAGCAAACCCGACATTATGGCTAACGATCGAAAACGATTCTGAGTTTTCGGAGTATAATGGTATGCTCACTACTAACGATGTGGTTTTGGATAGTGTACTACCATTATACGGCACCTACCAGTTTCAAAAAGTTTTCCCATATACGCATAATGAGGTGCTAAAAAAACTGTATAAAGTAAAATATTCAGGCAACCAGGATAACTTTATTGCCGCGCTGAAGCAATGCCCAATTATACAAAAGATAGATATACGAAATTCATCCGATAGCGCGATAATGACCTATGAACCAAGTGACTATTTCTGGAGGCTTCCTACCCCCGAGGATCCCAACGGATGGCTTTGGCATCTTAAAAGAATAGGTGCAGCACAAGCATGGGATATTACAAAGGGAAATGCCGACATAAAAATAGCATTATTGGACAACAGAGTTGATGGCAATCATCCTGACTTAACGGATCAAATAGATCCAAAATACGATCCTTTTGATGGTACATCAGACACAATACTTCCAACATTTGAGTCAGATTTTAACCACGGGACTTGCGTAGCTAGTTTTATTGCCGCAAAAACTGACGGAGGAGGTGATCTTGCCGGCATTGGCTTTAATTGTAGAATAATGTGCTATTTTAGAGGCGGAACTATTGACGAATTTGTTGAACGTGTGCATCAAGCTGCAATGTCAATGCATGCAGATGTTATAACCAGTTCGAATCTGTTTTGTACCCAAAATCTTGATCCTTATCATGCTCTAGTAATAAAGGAAGTACTTGATATGGGAGTTGTCATTGTTGCCCCCGCAGGGAATGGGATAAATGGTCATAACTGCACGATTAATGATGAATTACGACCATTCAAACCACTATCACCGGAATATGATGACCGGGTTATAGTTGTAACTAGCACCGATATTGATGACAAACATCAGGTTATTGCTAATGGGATAGATTATACGCATTCTCATTTTTCCGAAGTAGATGTATGCGCACCTGGGTTTGGCATGCATGGGGCATTTAATACCAAATTTTTCGATAGGACCCCTAACCCGTGGCCCTATTTCGGTAATTGCAGCGGGACTTCCTACGCTGCACCAATCGTTGCCGGATTATGCGGGTTACTGAAATCAATCAACAAAGATTTTACACCTGCAGAAATACAACACATTATAAAAAGCACAACAGATCCGGTAGCAGATGCTGCGCTCTTCCCTGGAATCATAGGAACTGGCCGTATTAATGCATACAAGGCCGTGAAAATGGCTAATGAATGTAATCCAGTAATTATTACCGGAAACGAAACGTGGAATACAGACAGGGAAATAATTTGCGGGATCACTATTGAACAGGGAGGTGTATTAACCATTACCTCCACGATAAAGCTTTCAAAACACAGTAAAATAATCATCGAACCAGGCGGGAAATTAATAATAAATGGAGGCAAATTAACCAAACTCGATAACTTTTTATGGCCAGGCATAGAAGTCTGGGGCAACACCAGCCTTCATCAGTTTCCAATTGCTGGTGGTAATTATAATCAGGGGTTTTTAGAGCTAAACAATGCAACTATCGAATTTTCAAGAAGTGCTGTTGAGCTTTGGAAACCCAATGATTACCAAAAAACAGGTGGCATTATTAAAGCAACCGGTTCACATTTTCTAAATAATGCAAAGGCGATTCATGCATGCTACTATACCAATAAATATCAAAATGGTGCAGAAGGGCCTAATGTTAGTTTTGTTAAAAACTGTACCTTTGAAATCAACACAAATTACTGCAATGAAGTCACATTCTATAAACATGTAGATTTGGCAAGAGTAAATGGATTTAGATTCATTGGTTGTGACTTCATATTGGAACCTGGGGTTGCTGGTACCAGTAGTTGGAATCATGGAATAGCTGCGTATGATGCCGGATTTAACGTTTCCGCGAGTTGTAACAGCGTATCTACTCCTTGCAGTGAATATGACTCATGTACCTTCAAAGGCTTCCTGCAAGGAATAAGCGCAATAAACACAGGAATTTATCCCCATGCCTTATACGTTAACAGAAGTGCTTTCCATAATAACCAATATGGAATATATATGTATAATGAAAAGAATGCACAAGTAACATTTTCAACTTTCAAACTTGGGAAAAACAATGGTATTAATCTTAATAACTGCCCGATTGGTTCAGTTGCTACTTATGGAATAAATCTGGATAAATCCTCAGCCTTCACAATTGAGGAAAACCACTTTAGCAAATATAAAGGAGCCCCAACAGGTACCTATATTGGTATTGGAGCTTTTATGTGCCCGAGCCAACCCGATATTATTTACAAAAATTACTTCAACGGCCTATCTTATGGTAATTATGCATGGGGTGTGAACACTCAAAGTACTGGCAATAATGAAGCATGGGGGCTGAAATACAACTGCAATCAAAATATAAATAATAGTGTTGATTTTTGTGTAACAGGAATTCTTAACTCGAACCTATCCTGGAGGCCTGTAATTAGTAGGGCTCAAGGGTTTGACAATCTGGCATCTGGAAATACATTCTCTCCAACCGCACTCTGGCATTTCAGAAATGAGGGGAAATCGGCGATTAGCTATCGCTATTATGGTACCGGAATCGAAAAACCCGATATGAGTAAAGTTTACAGCCCTTATGTTTTATTCTTCATTAAATCAAAACCTGTAAATAGTTGCCTTTCACACTTTGGAGGAGGAACAATACCGATTGATAGTCCGATAATGAGCAGTACTCAAAGGACTCAACAGGAACAAGTTTACGAACAGGCTCATACTAATTATACCGCCGTTGAGACAATATACAACAATCTGAAGGATGGAGGTGACACTGATGGTACCTTAAATGATATTTCAATGGCTTGGCCTGACAACATGTGGGAACTGGTGACTGACTTGCTTACCATGTCTCCTTATTTGTCTCAGGAGGTGTTGATAGAAGTGGCCGGACGCACAGATATTATCCCTCAGTCGGCCCTTTTCGATATCCTGGCTGCCAACCCCGATGAACTAAGAAACGAAACTCTTATTTCTTTTTTAAAAAATAGCCCTGACCCGCTCCCTGATTACATGATTGAACTTCTCACTTCTTTGGCGGGAGGTGAAACATATAAAACGGCCCTCTTAGACCAAATGGACAGATACTATACTCAAAAAAACGAGGCAGCTGAGTCAGTAGTCCGAAGTGCTCTATCCGACACGTTAGTTGACTATAATTACATCAGGTTCTGGCTCAGCAAAATCAATACACCTTCAGCAGACGAAGAAAAAGCAGCTACCTATTTCGCAGAAGGTAATAGTAGCCTTGCATTTGCTGTTCTTGATTCAATTCCGGCTAAATTTTCATTGTCAGCTGATGAAATATCAGAATTCTCCGAATATCGTAGCTTTTTAGCTAAACAACTTGAATGGGAAGCTGATGGAATAAGAATAGATAACCTTGACAGCATAGCCTTAGTTACCATTCGTAATGCCGCCAACAGTACCTATGAACGAGTTAGTTCATCTGCCAAAGCAATTCTGGGTTATATTGCAAATGAACCTTTCTGTAATTGTATAACAGAAACCCCAAATGAATGGATGAAAAGCATATCGGCTTCCAATCCAAATAACACCAACCCTGATTTTACTTGTACAGTTGCACCTAATCCTGCCTCCGACTATGTAACATTTAACTATTCTTTACCTTCTGGTACAACTCAGGCTCATCTCACTATCAGAAATACACGCGGGCAGCATGTGTATTCAACGATTCTCAACGGACCAAATGGTCAAATGCGCTGGGATACCAGTAGTTTATCGTCCGGGACATATTTTTATTCCATTTCAGCAATGAACGAAGAATTGAACGGGACAATAATTATAAAATAAGTAATGTGAATTATTAAATAAATATAGAGATAAGGGCAATAATGAAAACTGCCCTTATCTCTAAATCAATTAACACATCCTATGAAAAAACCAGTACTCTTTATTGCCCTCTTCTTTATGTTATGTGCTCACTACGCTCCGGCTCAGCAAAGCTCTATTGTGTGGCAGAAAGGATTGGGGACAGCAAATGGCGATTTTGCAACCAACATCATTAAAACCGATACGGGTTATGTGATGGTATCGACCAGCTTTGATCCAGCGATAACATCATGCCATGCAGAAAACGACTGGGATGCGTATTCGGTAGGTTTAGATTCACTGTTACGAAACCACTGGCAAATATGCTACGGCGGTTCAGATTATGATTATTTAGCCTTCATCACAAAGAACTCAATTGATGGATATTACATTTATGGTAGTACTTCATCGACCGATGGAGACATCAATACCCCCATCCATGGAAATACGGATATGTGGTTGATGCGGCTTGACAAAGATTTTAACATTGTCTGGTCCAGGACCCTGAGCTGTCCTACCTGGGAAACTGAAATAGACCTGCTCGCGACTAATGACGGGGGAGTAATTGCTCTGGCAGAGATATGGGATCAGGGCTACGACGTGAGTATTGCTTACGGAGAAGGCGACATCTGGTTATGCAAGGTAGATTCCACCGGAAATATTGCATGGGACAAAACGATCGGAAATAGTTTATTTGATAATGCAGCATCAATAATAAAGAAAGATGATGATTCGTTTTATATAGTCGGAGCCTCAGAAGATGAAGGAGGGATGGTTGAATGCCACAGGGGTTCTAATCTTGGTTTTGAAAAAGATGTAATCGTCTATGAAGTTTCCTACGAGGGGGACATACGGTGGCAACACTGTTACGGAGGAAACGATGGAGAATATGGAGTAAGCTTAATCAGGCAGGAAGATGGCTTTATACTTCTTGCCAATACCATGTCAAACGACCTGGATGTTTCGGGAAATCACCTGAATGGTTCAGAAACATCCTTAGACATCTGGCTTCTTAAATGCGACCTGAATGGTGAAATCGTCTGGCAGAGATGCCTTGGCGGTTCGCAATATGAGGAAGCGTTTTACATGGATGTTACAGCAGATGGGGACATTGTAGTTTTCGGCCTGACAAATTCAAACGATGGCGATGTACACGATTTTCACGGGATTCCCGGGTGGTTTCATAACGATATCTGGGTAGCCATAGTCGATTCTGTCGGTAATGTTGTGTGGACAACATGCTATGGCAGCCCGAAGGGTGAATATTTCTCCAGGATTGTCAAAAATTCCGATTACGATTACCTTGTTCTGGCTAATGCATACACAAATGATGGCGACATCAACTGTCTCCCCTATCCGGGGAATGAGAATTTTCCCGACATCTGGATTTTTAACATAAACCTGTGCACGGTATTAATGCCAGAGCCTCCAGCCCGGCCTTCTGGTTCCGATACGCTGATCTGCACCAACATTACCCCTCAAAGCACCTATACCACAATGTCAGCCAACCGTTCAGCGGGCTATGACTGGTTGTTGCTACCCGAAACGGCAGGGGCTTTAGCTTCAACCGACACGGTGGCTATTGTTACATGGAATCCTGTATTTGAAGGTCAGGCCACGATGAAGGTACGCGGCCAAAACAATTGCGGAACAAGCGGATGGAGCGATTCTTTAAAAATCGTCCTGAGGAATTGCAGTGCTATTGGCGAGAATCATAACAACATGGTGAAAATTTGGCCTAATCCGGCAAACGGGCAGGTTTGTTTTGACATAATTCAACCTTTGTCCAATCCGGTACAAGTGACTATAACAGATGTAACAGGAAGATTGATACTAAAGAAATCCATTAAAGAGAAACAATGGTTATGGAATACCGGAAGTATAGGAAACGGAATATACCTGTACACGATAACTACAAACGGATCTGTCAGGTCTGGAAAGATAGAAATTGTTCACTGAGTTAATTCTATTGCAGCTATAAAAGGGATACACTCAGACTCAGCGTTACAATTCTCATTATTTCTGAATAACAGAAGTAAGGTTGAGCGTTAATTATTGGTTTAATTGAAATATCTATCGGAAAAATTCTGATTTTGATTTCAATATCCGATTATGCCAAAAGGATAAATCTCCCTGGAGAATGACCATTACTACTTATTTAGTAACTGAAATATACGGGAGATGGTAAAGCGGGAGTTGCACTCATAATTCAGGAGATTAAAACCTCAGGCAGCCTGACAGTGGTTTGATCTGACATGCGGGTTACTGGCTGCTTACTATGCGTACACTCTCTGCGAAGCAGCGTTCATATCTGATGTAAACAATTGGAATCAATGACATATATCAGCGGAACATCTTTACAATAGCTTTCGGATTGTAACCCGGAGGTTTCTGCCTTGCTCTCAGGAGAGGAAATCCAGGTAAAGGGATCAGGAATTGTATCCATAAGGCAGCGGGCAAACCGTGCTGTAAAGGCAGATAGCATTCCCCTGCAAAACCGTTTGCCGCGACTAACTCAAAAACATTGAAAATGAATATTCCGCTTAAAAGGAACAAGTGATTTCAATACAGGTATCTTACCACACGGGATTGCAGGAAAAGAGCCGGGAAGTATTCCATTTTTGAGCAGGTCAACTTAGACTTCACTTCATGATTTACAGGCTACTACCATTGGTATGCATTTTTTCGTACAAACCTGATTAACACACCTAATAAATAATACATACCAGATACCGGACACCCCCCCGACTTAGAAAAACATGCAACCACCCTGCATTTTTCAATAAATTGTTCACAGGTTGCCCGAACAACGTATATTTGAACAATAAATGTATACTGAATCATATGTGGGACATGAGGCGAGAAATATTTCTGTTCTTTACGTGTGTTGCTTTGGCTGTAATTGCTTCTGGCCAGTTGAACAACCAGCATAAGCGACCTCTGGTTATTCAACACATTGATTCATTACTAACGATAGGTCAATCCATGGATTCAGGCCCGGTCAGGATGCGCGGGGTATCGGAACAGGCCCTCGCCCTGGCCAAAAAGATGGATTATAAGAAGGGGATCATTCATGCAGCCTTTAACATCAGCCTGTCGGAGTTTTATCAAAGTAAGTTTCTTTCGTCGTACAAAATCCTTGATTCCTTGCTAACGGAGTTATCAAAAGACTCATTGACTTACTCAAAAGCATTCGATTACAATAAAGCTAAATCAAAGATATTCTGTCTGATGGCAATCATCTTTGATGAAACGGAAGACTATGAGAAGGCGCTGGATTGTTATCTTCTGGCGTTACAGTTGATCGAAAATTCAAAAGAAAGTTACGATAAGGCTCTTATCTACAAAGGGATTGGCATCATTAACTGGGGAATCGGGGAGTATAATAAGGCGGATTATTATTTTGATCTGGCCCTTCAACTGAGTAAAGACTTTAAAGATAAGAGGATTCAATTCGACATCTACAACGAAAAATTTAAGTACTATATAAAACAAAAAGATTACCAGAATGCAGATGTCTATTCCGGCAAACAGCATGAACTTTGCCAGAACAGCCAGAACATCTACATGGAAGTAATTGCTGAAAAAAACCTTGCGCTGGTGTATTATCATCAGGGGAAGATTGAGTTGTCTGAAGTATATATCAAAGAGATTCTAAAACAGTTTCGGTATCAGCAATTTCCCGATATTATTGCTGAGTGTTATCTCCTTCTTTCAAAGATATACCTTGATAAAAAAGAACTGACCCTTGCACTAAACACCGCAACCCAGGCCTACAATTGTGCCATGAAAACAGACCTTCCACAATTGGAAGCCGATGCCTTACTCAGCCTTTCAACTATTTATGAAACAACCGGACGTCTTAGCAAATCGCTTGCACTATACAGAGATTATCATAATCTGACTGACTCAATCTATGAAAAGAACAATCGACAGAAGATCATCGAAATGCAGTTCAGGCTTGACATGAACAAAATATTGAGAGAGAAGGCAAACCTTGCTGATACCCTGACTATTAACCACCTGAGAAGTACAAGAAAGACCTACCTGCTCTACGGGGCGCTAATCTTTATTACCCTGCTGATTTACCTTTCGTTGGCCCTTATGAAGAAATATCGTACAGAGAAAACAAATTATGACCAGTTGGAGAATAAACAAAAAGTAATTGATGAACAACGACAAATAATCGTAAACGATCAGGAAGAGAAATTCAGAATAGAGCTGGAACACAAAAATCGTGAGCTGGTCAGCTATACAATGGCTCTTACACGGGAAAATGAAAACAAGATAAAAATTGTGGAAGCATTGAATAAGTTAAAGGAGAAAGCGGGTAAAGAGCCTTTAACATGTTCAGACGATATTGGACAGGTAATTAACGAAATCAGACAAACCATCAACAGGAATTCCTGGGAGGAATTCAGGCTCTATTTCGAGAATGTATACTCAGACTTCTTCATCAAACTTGAACAACGATTTCCTGACCTGACCCGAAACGAGAAGAAATTATGTGCATTCCTGAAACTAAACCTGGGAACCAAAGAGATTGCCGCTATTACAAGCAGAGAGATCAGGTCGGTTGAATCATCACGGGCAAGATTAAGAAAAAAGTTCAGGTTACCCTCTGATACCAGTTTCAATGAATTTCTATCGCACTTCTGATAGCAGGCAATAGCATCCCCGAAGATCAATACTATTTCAAACTTTTCGTACAGTAGTCACATATTGAAAGGGGGTCCGGTAAGCAAATTAACCTTTGCTACCAGACGAGAGGGGAAACACAGATCGGGGCAAAAACAATATCACCACTGAGCATTCCGTCAACCGGACTCAGTAGAGATGAATCTTCGACAAAAGTGAGTTCACTTAACATGAAAAACATCAGACACGACAGGAGGACTGTACTTTTCACCAATTGACTAAAGAAAGAAACAAACTAACGATCCCTTTGACTAATGATTTAAACGGACCACGATACTGAAGTGTAAGAATTATAACAGAAAATGTAAAATGCAGTAGTAATTTGGTAGTCCCTGTTTCTATTTGCAGTAGTAATACCCTACATATTAACTTGCATCATCTCAGGTAGTCCGCCTAATTTTGTCCGACTCAATTGTTAAACCAATAAAATGAATTTTTATGAAGACTTTATTGTTGACTACCTGCTTTATCGTGCTGTCATTTATAGGCATATCTCAAAACACAAGGTATGTTAAAGTGGGAGGGACAGGTAATGGCATCTCCTGGCAGGAAGCATCGGGCGATATACAGGCAATGGTCAACACCTTATCATCAGGTGATCAGGTGTGGGTAGCAGAAGGGACGTACATCCTGAATGCCACTCTGCACATGAAACAGGGGGTTAATGTATATGGTGGATTCGAGGGGACAGAAAGCTCACTCGAACAACGTGACTGGGAGACAAACGAAACAATACTCGATGGCAACAATTCGATGGTTGTACTGTATCAGGTCAGCACAGAAGGCGATTATTCCGAATCTGTCTGGGATGGATTTACCATTCAGAACGGGGTATCTGATGCAAATAATGCAGGTGCCGGAGTCCATTTAGAACGGGGTGGTACCATTATCAATTGTAAAGTCATCAACAATCAGGCGGTGGATTTCGGAGGAGGAGTTTATACCAGAAAAGGGGCCAGGATTGAAAATTGCTACATTGCAAATAATTACGCCAACAATGGCGGAGGTCTCTTCCTGGCCAATGGTGGTACAGTTATAAATTGTCGTATAACCCAAAACGAGGGTATGTCGGGTGGTGGCGTAGTTCCCTACGGTGGTGGCGTAGTGGTCAATTGCATCATTGACAGGAATACCGGAATATTTGGAGGTGGCGTATATCTGGCAGGTGGCGGTACAATCGTTAATAGTGTTATAACTGGTAATAACGCAAGCTCGACAGGGGGCGGCATTTGGTCAAATTATACTCAATATGGGGGACCACCTTCTTCGGTGATTAACACTATTATTTGGAACAACATCTCTTCGGGTTCTGATCCCCAGGTTTCCTTCTCGGGGACGGACAATTACGCTATAACGAATTTTGCTCATTGTGCCATACAGGATATGGGGTCAATTACATGGGATTATATTGAAAATACTTACAATATCAATCTTGATCCTAATAATGGCGGGGCGGATGGCCCTGGATTTACTGATCCGGCTTCAGCTGATTACACCTTAACTGCCTCTTCACCATGTATCAATTTGGGAGACAACAGTTATGCATTGTTTTATCAGAACGATTTTTACGGTAATCCGCGAATCAGACAAGGCAGAGTAGACATAGGTGCCAACGAGACTGATCAGGGAACAGCTCCTGCTGGATATCAAAGATATTATGTTTCAGGTCAGGGTAATGATGCAAATAGCGGATCGTCATGGTCTGATGCAAAATTAACGCTACAGGCGGCGTTAAATTCCGCGGCTGAAACAATCCTTCCAGGGACATCCATCGAGGTTTGGGTTGCTGAAGGAACGTATACCCTTACTTCATCTGTTGAGATGAAAGAAGCTATCTCGGTATATGGAGGTTTTACAGGTAACGAGAGTACAATTGAAGAAAGAAACTGGATAGCAAATGAAACAATTCTAAATGCTGATGCTTCATCATCTATCAGGAGATCAATCATTCAATATCCCGATTTTTTCGGGGCTACAACTTTTAATGGGTTCTCGCTTATAAACGGAAATGTTCCGGGTAAAGGTGGGGCTGCCATTATCAGGAATAATGGCGTGTTGAAGAACTGTAAGATTGAGTACAATGCTGCCGGGTTGAGAGGTGGCGGAGTTTACCTTCAGGAAGGCGGGATAATTCAAAACTGTACCCTTGCAAATAACACTGCGCTAATAGGTGGAAGTGCATTTTTTAATTACGGAGGAGAGATGTCAGCCAGTATTCTTGAAAACAGTTCAGCCGAATTGGGTGGAGCAATCTGCTGCGAAAACGGTGGATATATCAGGAACTGCCTCTTCAGGGAAAACAATGCCGATTACATAGGAGGCGGGGTCTGTATCTCTTTTGGAGCTGACCTTGTCAATTGTACTTTCATAAACAACAACTCCAATCAGTCAGCCGGAGGTTTGTATGGAGAATACGACAACCAGATGGGTGGAATTGGTTTGAGGATATCTAATTCTATATTCTGGAATAATTCATCCAACGGTTCCGATCAGCAAATCAACCTAAATGGGGGGAATTCGCATATTTCATTCACCAATTGTGCTGTACAGGACATTGATCAGGTTATATTCGGTTCAACTGAACTTCACAATAACATTAATCTTGCTCCGGTTAATGATGATCCCGAGGGACCTCAGTTTACCGATCCTGTATCTGGAATATTTACCCTAACCAAAAACTCACACTGTGTAAATACAGGTGACAATAACGATGTCACCGATCCGGTTGATCTTGCCGGTAACGATCGAATCCAGGGTCAAACTGTCGATATCGGAGCCTATGAAAGTCCCTTCTTAACTGCCATACCTTCAGTATTGCCGGCGGCATTATTTGTTCAGGTTTATCCTAATCCTGCTACAGACCGGGCGACTATTGACATGGCAGGGACAACTGGTCCAGTCAGGGTAGAGATTTTGAATACACTTGGTGCTGTGATACAGAAAACCGATTTCTCTGCCGGTGCGTACGATTCAAAGATTGAACTCAGTTTGGAGGAGATTCCTTCAGGTACCATCTTTATTAAAGTATCATCCAGTGAAGGCCTTAAGATCGCTAAATGTGTAAAACGCTAGAGAAAGATACAGACAGAACTTAAAATCTGCGTTAAACAGCAGGCTAGTAATTTTCCGATGATTCAAGCATCCCGCATCCCCGTAACCCGGGAGCGGGATGCTTTCAATCAGTCAATTAACCCTTTGTTAGAAAACCTAATTCCGTTTATAAAATAAAACCTCCCGCGATTAAGTTGCTCTAAATACGCCTAATCAGGATCAAAGCATTACCCCAAATTGTGAAAAATTCTGTGGTCCAATTTCCTTTTCATATTCTGGCAGGAAAGCTGAAAATGTATTATCAGGAATTGAAATGAAACAAAACCTTCAGACCTGCTACCAATTTAGGAGGTTATTTAGAATAACCAGTAGATATTGAGACACATTTAGAAGAACATACTAAAACAAATCTGTCTACCTTTGCCACATCATTAACTGAAGTTGCATGTCGTTAATTCTTAGCATCGAAACTGCCACCTACATTTGTTCAGTTGCACTCAGCGACGGCGATCGCATAGTCGCCATGCGTGAAACCAATGAAAAGAACGCCCATTCGAGGCTGCTCACTATTTTTATTGACGAAATTTTCAAGGAAGCCGGTATAAAAGCGTCACAACTGGATGCCGTTGCCGTCAGCGAAGGACCGGGCTCCTACACCGGATTGCGAATTGGCGTGTCGGCAGCCAAGGGTATCTGTTATGCCTCGGATAAACCCCTGATCGCTGTAAGTACGCTGAAGGCACTTGCCCTTGCCATGCAACAGGGAGCTGCCGATGGCGACCTGCTGATCCCGGCAGTGGATGCCAGAAGGATGGAAATTTACACGGCCGTGTACGACCCACGCCTGAATGAATTGACTGCCCCGGGTTCGGTTATCGTCGATGAATCGTTCTTCAGAAACCTCCCGCGACACAACCGTATCATCATGGCAGGCGATGGTGCAGCCAAATGTGTCCCGATGGCCGGTGCAACGGAACACATCGTTCTGACAGGTGAGGTACACCCTTCTGCCAGAAACATTGCAGGGCTTGCCTGGTTGAAATATCAGCAGAAGGATTTTGTTGACACCGCCTATTTTGAACCTTTTTACATGAAAGAATTTCTGGCAGGGAAACCCAATGTAAAAGGATTACAGTAAAACCCGAATGATCAGACCTCATGAATAAACTAGCCATCTTTGCATCCGGTACAGGTAGTAATGCCCTCAACCTGATTAAATTTTTCAGTAATCATCATTCCATAACCATCGATGCGGTTTACTGCAACCGCCCCGATGCCCCTGTTATCGGAAAAGCACAGGCTGCCGGTGTGAACGTTGTGGTGTTCGACAAAAAAGAATTTCAGACAGAAGCCTTTATAGAAACACTGAAAGAAAGGGGTACCGGCTGGATTATCCTCGCTGGATTCCTGTGGCTGATTCCGCGATTGATGGTAGCAACCTGGCGTGGCAGGATCATCAACATCCACCCGGCCCTGCTGCCCGATTTCGGTGGACGGGGTATGTTCGGGCACCATGTACACGATGCCGTGATTGCCTCGGGACGAAGCCAGACGGGAATCACCATCCACCTTGTCGACGACCGGTACGATCACGGAGAAACGCTGTTTCAGGCAACCTGTCCGGTAATGTCAGACGATACACCCGACTTGTTGGCTTCCCGTATTCATCTTCTTGAGCACAGGTGGTTTCCTCCTGTTGTCGAAAGGTATATTGAGAGCGGGGAAGTTGATTTCAAACAAACCGATGGCAACGCGTCACTATAACATCCCGGTGTTTGTCCCCGAAGAGGGTTGTCCGCACCGGTGTATCTTCTGCAACCAGTTTGGGATAACCTGCACCGCCACTGCCCCCCTTCCGGAAGAGGTTCCGTCCATCGTTGCTGAATGGCGCAGTCGTTTTAACAGCGAAGGATCGCACATCGAACTGGCCTTCTTTGGAGGCAGCTTCACGGGTATCGGCACCGGGAAGCAGGAAGCCTATCTCGATCAGGCATATAAGCTGAAACAGGAAGGGATAATCCATGCCATCCGGCTGAGTACACGTCCCGATTACATCGATCCGGAGCGAATAGAAAGGCTGCTGCGCTATGGTGTGAGTACCGTTGAACTGGGAGCCCAGTCGATGGACGACAGCGTGCTCAGGGCATCAGGACGCGGCCATACATCTGCACAGGTAGCGCATGCAACGGGTATGTTACAGGCGGCAGGCATCGGCGTGGTACTTCAGATGATGACCGGGCTGCCCGGTGATACACCAGAGGGAGCCATCCGCACCGCTCATGAGATCATTGCCCTGCGGCCTGAAGGTACGCGGATATACCCCTGCCTGGTCATGAAGGGCTCTCCCCTCGAACAGCGGTACGATGAGGGAAAGTATACACCCCAATCACTTGAAGAGGCTGTGGTACTGGCGGCAACGCTGTCCGAAATCTTTGAAGAAAGTGAAGTGAAAGTGCTGCGCATCGGGCTGCACCCTTCAGCCGCCGGTGAAGTAGTTGCCGGCCCCTGGCATCCCTCCTTCAGCGAACTGGTTGCCTCGGAAAAATGGAGCAGAAGGCTGCTGCAGGAGATCAACCTCGAAAATCCCCACCGGAGCATCGCCATCTATTGCCCCCCAAAACAGGTCAACGCGGTGGCAGGATTCAATGCATCCAACCGTAAACGCCTTTCCGGTTACTTCGATCAGATCAGGATTTACGCCGATCCATACTTAACAGGCAGGATGCTGCATGTTGATTATCTGTGATCACCGGTTGCCGGCCTCGATGAGACCGGCTCTTGAAGCCATGGGAGAAGTCGTGTGGTTTCATGGACCCGATGTCTATAACGCCATCAGCGGCCATCCCGACATCTTCGTCTGCCTGTTGCCCGAACAGTTGGTAGTGGCTCCAAATATGCCACAGGAGGTTCTCCGGAAATTCAACCAGCATAAAATAGCATTTGTTATCGGTGAAAAACCTGCAGGAAACTCCTATCCTGAGTCGGTGCGCTTCAATGCACTGGCAGCGCATGGATTATTCATCCATAACCTATCGCATACCGATCCTGTTCTCCTGAAGGAGACGGGAACCCTCAAGCCGGTACATGTCAGGCAGGGTTATGTAAGATGTAACCTACTGTCCCTCCCCGATGGTTCATTCATCACCTCCGACAGCGGTATCCTGAAGACCCTTTCCTGTACCGGATCGGAAGTCTATTACTTCAATCCGGAGGGGATACGACTCGAAGGCTTCGGGTATGGCTTTCTTGGAGGCACCGCGGGGTGGAATGGCAGCACATTGGTGTTTGCAGGCCATCCACGGCATTTAAAGGAGGGGGAACAACTAATGGAACTATTGCACCAAAAAAACATCTCCTGGGTCTCGCTGAGCGACGAGCCGTTATGGGATGCAGGGGGACTGTTCTTTTTAGAGAAGAATTGACAGGTTGTTTCGCCTCAAAGGGAATATTTAAAACCTCAAGGATCGCCAAATAAACGAATTTTGTCGGGACAACAGGAGGTGACTGAACTAATGTCTATAGTGTTACAGCTATGCAATTAAAAGCCGGATGACTCCGGCTTTGGTCATTAACTCATGATTCCGACGCGACTAAACGTTGCCGGACTGGCGTCGCCTGAACAACTTTCATGTACCTTTGCCTCATGATACTTGTTACAGGTGGGACAGGCCTTTTAGGCGCACATTTATTACTCGAACTGACGCGGCATGGCCATCATGTAAAGGCCTTGCGTCGCGAAGGATCCGGGTTGCATGTAATGGAATCCGTGTTTGCTACAGCAAACGATCATGCCAGCCTGCAGTCGATGATCGAATGGGTTGAAGGCGACATTCTGGATGTTGAATCACTCATCATGGCGATGGCGGATGTTGAACAGGTTTATCATTGTGCAGCCCTCGTTTCATTTGCCGCTGAAGATAAAAAACGGCTGATGCAGATCAATGTTGAAGGGACAGCCAACATGGTGAATGCAGCCCTTATCACAGGTATCAGGCATTTTGTATATGTAAGTTCGATCGCCACCCTGGGAAGCAGCATAAACGGGGAACCCGTATCGGAAGGAGCACCCTGGGATACCTTGCCGAAAGGATCGGTATACGGCCTATCGAAGCATGCCGCCGAGCGTGAGGTATGGCGTGCCATGGCGGAAGGTCTTCAGGCCGTGATTATCAATCCCTCGGTAATATTGGGACCGGGCGACTGGTCGAAAGGAAGCAGTGAGCTCTTCACCGCGGTTTGGAATGGCTTAAAATACACGACGACGGGGGTCAACGGGTATGTTGATGTTCGCGATGTTGCGCGTGCTATGGTAGGCCTGGCGAACGCCAGAGTTGTGAATGAGCGGTTTGTTGTCAATGGCGCCAATGTTTCATACAAGGACCTCTTCGAAGCCATTGCCCAGGGGCTTGGCAAGCCTGCTCCGAAAAAGATAGCCTCTCCTGTGGCGGGAGAGCTGGCCTGGAGGTTGTTTGCTGTCCTCTCCCTGTTTACCGGCAAAAAACCATTGATCACAAAAGAGACAGCCCGGGCGGCTCAGAAACGATACAGCTATTCCTCTCAGAGTCTCATTCAACAGATTGGGTTCACCTTTACCCCTTTCAGGGAAACAATCTCATACGTTTCCAATCGGTTTCTCATCGAAAACCATCAATAACCGTCCCGCTATCGTTTGATAGCCGCTACGCGGTCGCGCCATTCAGGTTTCAGGAAAGCTAAAAACTCATCAATCGGGATCATCAGTTCTGTTGTCCCGGCAGCATAAGGAGCCACCTCGTACTGATTGTACATCAGATAAAGCCCATCGGGTGTAAGGGCCATATATTGAGGCAGGCTAAAGCCCTTATCAAACCAAAAACCATTGTAGCTCCAGGAAGCAGTATCCGAGAGTTCATGTACCTGACGGAAAGATTTTTCTACCCTTTTCAGAAAGGCATCCTGCTGATCGTTATTTATGATTAACCTGATATCAACCGGCTGGCCGGTAGTCAGGTCAAAAGTCATCAACCTTATTTGTGTATTGGGATGGGCTCCTCCCATAAAACTAAAATCGAGCGCGCTCAAACTAAACAAACCTGACTTATTCAGCAATGGTTCAATCTTTCGGCTGATTGTCCAACCCTGGCAAGGGCCCTCAAAATCGTCCATTGTTTTTTGCCAGTTCCCCACGAACTGACTAAAAAGAGAATCGGGATCGGGAGCCAGCATATCAGCACTATCGGTAGCAAGCACAAAGCGATCGATGAATGCTCTGAGTGAATCAACCAAAAGACCTTCAGGGACAGAATCAAGACTGAGAGAAAAAAGTTCAAGGGTAAGCGAGTCGGGCTGGAGGTCTCCGCAAACCTTCTCTGCCTTCTGATAAGTAACAGGCCTGATGTTTAACGGGGGGATATTTTGCATATCTCCGGATTTGCTGACTCCGCATCCGGCAAATAACAAAAAGGACAACACAATTGAAGGAAAGCTAAAGAATGGGTACCTCATGGTTGAAAGAATTAGTTTAAGAAGGGTAAAAATACAAAACCTCTGCCCTGGGAGCAGAGGTTTTGAAAAAAGAATTAAAAAATATCCCGGGTTATTCAACCACGAGACGCAATGTTTGTGTGGTTTGTCCGTCAGAGACCATTAACTGATAGACACCGGCACCAAGTTGTGAAAGATTAACGTTAACAACATCGCCGGCGTTCAGTTGAATTTGTTTCACCAGTTGTCCGGCAAGGTTGAAGAATTTTGCAGTTGATTTTGCAGCACCAGTATTTTCAATTGTTACAAAATCGTGTGTGGGGTTGGGATAAATACGGAACTGTCCCTTGCCGGGATTCTCCACGCCAACAAAATTTTCAACAGCGATGGTATGAGCCTCTGAAAAGCTTGATGTGCCGCATTCGTTGACTGCCTTTACTGTAATGAGGGCATTGTCATTGAACCAGACATTACCCCATACGGCATTGCCGGTGGTGTTATCGCCCTGCATTGTGCCTGCAGTTGCCGGCTCAATCTTCCACTCATAGGTTTCAGCAGTGGCAACAGCAGTGGTTGTAAACGGGGTCAGCATACCCGGAATAGCAACAACTTCTGTAGGCCCTGTTGGTGTTGAAGGAACTGCAGGGACAGCTTTTACGACCACATTTGCGGAACCATTCATGTTGGTTTCACATCCACTGCCAGAACCTTTTACGGTGTATGTTCCCTGGGTGGTCTGATTGCCAAAGCTGATGGCATTTCCGGTACCAGCAACAGGAGAACCGGTTACAACGCCATTCAGTAATAACGAATAGCTCAATCCATTTTCGGAATCATCGAGGCCAACCGGTACACCGGCAGTGCCTTCACAAGCTGTTCCACCTCCGTTAACGGAGAAAGCCTGAGGACCGGGATTCACTGTAACTGTAATTGGATTACTGGCAGGTCCCTCGCAGCCACCATTTAATCCTTTAACCGTAATGGTAGCCGTACCGCTATAAGTCGGATCCCAGTCGACTGTTCCGGTGGTCCAGAATGTAGTAATGGTTCCGGCCGAGGCAGGAGAAATCGCCCAGATGTAACCTGAGATGTTGGTAGCACCAGTTGTATTATACTCCGTATCGGGAGCATCCATACATAATGTCGTGGGTCCTGTAGGTGTAGCAGCCTGGGTAGGTTCAGAATCGATTGAGATCGAAAGGGCAGGGCTCCACAGTCCGGGGCCGCAATCGTTCACTCCCCTTACCTTCAGCACGGCGACACCCGTAAAGGCAGGATCCCAGTCGATAACAGCATTGTTGGTGCCGGGGGTAAGTACCCCTGCTGATGAAGGAGTAAGCACCCATTCGTAGGTTGTTGCTGTGCCAACTGTTGTAATGCTATATGACGAATTCGGAGAATTCTGACACATGCCTGAGGGGCCAAAAATGCTACCAGCAGCAGGAGGGGCAGCAGTAACATGAATGTAGTTTGATTTTAGAACCTTATTTCCCTGACTGGTATTCCATGCCGTGAGGCTAACATCATAATTGCCGGTTGTCGAATAGGTAACTGTTGGGTTCTGAAGCGTTGAAGTGGCCGGACTTCCTCCCGGAAACGCCCAATTCCAGTTGGTGGCTCCGGTTGACTGGTCGGTAAAGGTAATTGTTTCAGGTCCACAGAAAGTGGTCTGACTAGCCGTGAAGTTGACAGGAAGAGGTGCGGGAAGGGCTGTCAGGGCAACTTTGTTGCCCTGTAAAATTTCTTTAGTGGTATTGTCCTGGATGAAGGCGACCAATTCACAATTGGCGGCTACCCATGCCGGATCCTTGGTAACAGTAAAGTTAATAAATTGAAAATCACCTGAAGCAAAAGTAAGTGGGGTTCCATTATGATCCGGAACCATCAGTCTTTCTACAAAATTCAACTCTGTCATACCTTGCCATGACTGTGATATCTCTGATTCGGTAAGCACAAGGTGAACAACAAGATTAGTTCCTGCATAAGCGGCTACCTTACTAATATTCAAGGTAACATTATATTCATTCCCTACTGAGGTTCCTGTGATTCCCACAGTAAAAGACGATGGCACAGCATTGCGTGCATTAACATGTGGTACATAGTTAGGGTACATACTCACGGTATGACTCCCTCCCTCTTCGGTAAGTGTACCATCAAAATTAGCCGTAGGGTAACCTGTCAGATTGTAATAATTGTTACGTGCATCTGATGCAGTATTGGTGTAAGAGTCACCATTATGGTATTCAACCACAGCAACGTTGTGACCATTGGCAATGAGATCGTCAGCCCCCATGGCCGCACCCGGACAATACTGGCACCAGGTACCTGTACCGATCTCAAGAATGACCATCTGTCGGGGAACCTGTTGGGCAATGGCCCAACCAAACAACAAGAATGTACTGATTAAAAGTGATAGTTTTCGCATATTGTAAATGGTTAAAGATAAAACTTGGCCAAAGATAAAAAAGGAAGGGTTCGGTTCGACCATTTTTGATTGGTCAAACCGAACCCTATATGTTCAGAGAGTTGTCCGGAGTACTTTACAGTGTATTACATTTCACAGTGACAATTCATTATGAAATTTCATTGTAGAGTCCAAAAACCACGATTATCTGTTTATAACAAACCTTCTGACAATCATCTTTTCACCGGCTTCAATCTTCAGCATGTAAATACCATTGGCGAGGCTTCGGACATTAAGAGTCTGGCTTTGTGCTGTGAAAGTACCTTTCATCACCTGACTTCCATTGGCTGAAGTGACTGTATAATGTGATAAACCAGCCTCCTGAAGTTCAATGGTCAGTAACTCCTGAGCAGGATTGGGATAAAGAGCCAGTTCCTTAACGTCAGTATCACCAATTGAGGTGCAGGCATCGAAATACAGCTTCTGATCCTTTGAAATAATACAACCCTGTTCTGAGGTAACAGTTACTGTGAAGGTATGCTCCCCGACTCCATAGACGCTGCCATCGGCTACCATTGAAGCAGTCGCAACATCGCCGGGCTGCCAGAGATAAGAAGCGGCGGCCGGAGTTGTGGCATCCAGTGAAACGCTCCAGTTTACGCAGGCAGTATCATTTGGCGTTACAACCATATTCACCGAAGTCATATCGCCAACGGAAATATAGGCTGATTTTCCGATTGAATCAATCTGACCACCACGGTCAACAACCAGACTTACATCATAAGCCCCACATTGAGCATAGGTGACAGATGGGTTCTCGTCAGTAGAGGTAGCTGGATCTCCTCCAGGGAAATACCATTTGTAAGTTTCGGGGGCATGCATATAGCCACCTGTTGTGCTGTTTGTAAAAGAAACAGAAGTATTGGGGGCTACCTGAGTTGAAGCGGCAACAAAGTCGGCTGCCAGATCAATGGCTGCCAGCTTAATACCCTGTAACATCTCTTTATTGGTTGCCTGAATAGCGGCAACAAACTCAACATCTTCGATGGGCACCGAAGAATTCATTGTAAAATTAAGGGTTACGATCACCTGATTCGTTCCGCTGAAATCAAGGACTGTACCGTTCTGGTCAGGAACCATCAGGCGGTTTACAAAATTCAGTTCAGTCTGTCCCTGCCATACCTGTGAAATATTGGATTGGGTTACAAAGAATTGCAATTTCGAACCAGTAGGGGCAGAAGTTCCCAGATAGTCAATGGTAATCACCGCTGTGTAATCCAAATCAACATTAGTGACGACCATGTCCATAATAAAATCAGATGAAATGGCTATCCTCTGGTTATACTTTGGCAAATAGTTAGAGTACATACTTTGGGTATGAGAACCACCAGATACTTTCAGTAAACCATCAAAAATAGCAGTAGGATAACCAGTCAGGGCATAGAACGAGTTTCTGGCATTGCTGTATTGGTTTGCATAGGTATCACCGTTGTGGTTCTCAACGATGGCTACATGGCAGCCGTTCTCAACCAGATCATCTGCACCCATGGCTGCGCCCGGGCAATACTGACACCATGTTCCGGTACCGATTTCAACAATTACCATTTCTCGTGGTACTTGTTGTGCAATTAATGAACCGGACATAAAAAGTCCGACAATAAAAAGATAAATGTGTTTCATGGCTTGTTTATTACGAATAAGTTAAAATTTGAGGCCAAAGATATACAAAACTAAATATACAAATACAAACCGCCTGGTTTTTTATCAAAACCAGGCGGCCATAATTCACTTTAAATATGTATAGAGGATACCAGCTTATCTGCTAACCATCACTCTGGAGACGAATGTCTTTCCATTCCCGGTAATCTTCAGCAGATAAACACCTGAAGCCAGATTCGACACAACGAAGGTATTCCTGCCGGTTTTAAGACTTCCGCTAAGGATTGTCTGTCCAACAGGACTCAGCAGTTCAAACTGTGTATCGTCACGGACTGACTCTATGGTAAGGGCTTCTTGTGCCGGGATGGGGTACACCTTGTAGCCTGCCACGACTAAGTCGCTTACAGCTACGAAGTTGTCAACCTGAGGTGCAAAGGCATCGGTATAGCCGCTCTCGCCGCATTCGTTTACAGCGCTCACCGAGATGTAGGTCAGCCCGCAGTAGAAGGTCGATCCCCAGGCAGCAGTCCCTGTGGTTGAGTTTCCGGCAATGCTTCCTGCTTCTGTTGGCTCCAGCTTCCAGGCATAGGTCACAGCCTCGGGCGAACCTGCTGTCTCGAAGTCGGTGGTAGGGGTCAGTGTGGCATTAATGTAATCAGGACCATCGGGGATGGCCGGCATCTGAGGTACCGTCTTTACCGATACAGGCGTTGAGCCGTTCATCGGTACCTCGCACGAAGCTGAAGTGCCCATGGCAGCATAGGTCCCTATGGCTGTCTGGTTGCCAAACGTGATTGCCTCACCTGTTCCTGCAATGATGGTTCCTGTCTGTGAACCGTTGAGCAACAATGAATAGTTGATCCCTGCTTCCGAGCCATCGAGTCCGATCTCTATACCGCCAGCCCCTTCGCAGTACGAACCTCCGCCTGTCAGGGTAAACAGTGACGGTCCTGCCGATACATCAATGCTGAGCGATGAGGATACAGGACTCTCTCCACAGGTATTGCCTGCTTTAACCGTCAGTGAAGCCAGACCGGTGAGGCCGGTCCCCCAGTTAACGGTACAGAGTGTTCCGTTGGGTATCAGCGTGCCTGCTGTAGCAGGATCAAGTATCCATGTATAGTCTGTGGCACTGGTTACCACCGTGGTAGTATACTGCGTGGAGGTGTTGTGGCAAACCACGGCAAGTCCTGATGGTTGTGCCGGTGCCCCGGGAACTGTGCTTACCGATATGTTCACGGGTTGTGAGAAGGGGCCGTCGCCACAGGTGCCGGTGGCTTTCACCGAAAGCTGTGCCAGACCAGTCCAGGCATTATCCCAGTCGATGGTTACCGTGGTGCCGTTGGGTGTCATCACACCGGCGGTGGAGGGCGACAACTGCCAGGTATATCCGGTAGCACCGGTCACGGTACTGGTGGTATAGGTGGTATTGACAGGATTCAGGCACAGGTCGGTATTTCCAGCGGGTGTGGTTGGTGCAGCGGGTGTTCCGTTGGGGTGGATGTAAGTGGTCTTGGTAAGGGTTCCCTGACCGTATTGGTTAGAGGACACCAGTGTCACATCATAGTTACCGGCCACCGAATAGGTCACCGTGGGGTTCTGCAGGTTGGAGGCAGCAGGTGTCCCGCCAGGGAAGGTCCATGACCAACTGGTAGGGGTGTTGTTTGACAGGTCGGTAAAGACAACGTTGCCGGGAGCACAGAAAGAGGTCTGGCTGGCCGAGAAGTCAGCAACCGGTGACGGACCTGTGCCGACGCATTGCATCTGGGCTTTCCATCCGGCATAAACCTGCGTGCCGTCGGAGGTAAAGCGGAAGGTAAGGGCACCCGAGGTGTGGGTCGACTGGATGGTGCCCGGCGAGGTGGTGCCATGGAACGGGCTGCCGGTTACCTGCGGTGACGAGGTATTGGGGCCGTTATAGATGTACAGGTAGTCATAGTCGCCTTCTGTTGCGAACGACAGGAAGGTGGCTTTCACCTTGGCATTGGCGGTACCGGGATTAAAGGTCATGGTGTAGTTCTCGTTATTCTGGTAGCTTCCTGTTTCACCGCCCGAATCAAGGAAATAACCCGTACAGGTCGAAACGGTGGTGTTTCCGATGATGAAGCTGGGGATGAGTCCGATAACCACCTGTTTAATGGCCGAGGCAGAGTACTGTGAGGCAGCACCTGCTGTGACGGCGTAGGTCAGGTCGACGGGGGTTCCCAGTGGTGTGGAGGCACTCGCTGTGACACTGAAGGTGGCGTTGCCCGAAACCCCTGTCCCAAGTGTTCCCAGGGTGCTGGAAGTGGCATTGAGTGTCAGGTAAGGGCTTGCTCCACCATTGATGGACAGGATTGCAACGACATTGCTTACCGCGGCATGGCCGGCGTTGGTGGTAGCCACCACGATGTTGGCTGTCTCGCCAGGGTCAAGGATGCCATCGTTGTTGCAACCGGCACCGGAGTCATCAACCGAAAGGGCTCCCACCGTGAGCGCCGGGGCATTGGCTGTAACTGCAAAGGTTGAGTTCCATGTACTGGCACCGCTGACCGAAGCCATGGCAAAGTTCACCACGTGTTGGTCGGGAATGTTGTTGGCCACAGTCAGCGCAAAGGCATTGTTCTGAACTACGGTGGCTCCTGCTGCAATGTTGCCATACGACTGGTTGTTGTCGGTAATGGTCACGTAGGCATCGGTTGAGGTGATTGTTGCCACGACGCTACTTGCCGCTGCTACTCCCACGTTCTTTAACCCGACGTTCAAAGAGTTGGTCTCCCCGAAATCCATCTGACCATTGTTGTTTCCTGTCGGGTCGCTGATGGTGTGAGAATCGTATACAATATAGGGCCCGGATGCCGGAACTACTTGTATCTGCGCGATGTGAGGCTGTCGGTTTTGTTTGGTAATCACGATATCGCAGTTGCCAACAGAGGTTAAGGCCGTGAAATTGAGGTTTACTGTTCCTGTCGGACCAGCCATTGCAGTTGCTAGCAGCACACCACTCTTCGATAGCGCGACGTATGCGTATTGTTCGGTGTTGACGGTGAGGGCACTCATCCCTACCAGCATGGTGGTCTGATAAGAGGCTGTCAATACCGGCGGTACCGAGAAGTAGGTTGACACCGATGGATCGCCCATCAGATGGTAGATCTCCCAATAGTATGTCTTCATGGTTGATGCAGATTCTTCGACAGCCAGGTTGCCACCAACAAGCATCTGACCCTGTGTTACGAACCAGTCTTCAACGGCTTCGCCATGATCGTGGAAGGCGGCGTCGAAGGCACCGATGTGTAGTGCGTTGTAGGTGGGGTTGGTCGATACAGCCTTCATTCCACAGGCCCACCAGAAGTCTTCATCCCAATAGGTGCTGTTCGAACCGCCAATGTATCCGACGGCGCCTTTGTTGGCAGCACGAAGAAGCTCCTCACCGAAACAGTTGCTGTTGAACTTGTTGCTCAGGCAACAGTTGCCGATGAGCAGCCCATACTTATTATTGTTGGTGAGACCCGGGATGTCACTGTTTTCAAAACTTGGATCTGACCATCCGCTTTCGCCGCAGTGGGCGGAATAGTTCCCAACCGATATACCTTCAGATACTTTATTCAGGATTTGCTGGTGGTAACCGGCTCCTGAGGGTTCAGGCTGAAGAAGCGCCAGTGTATTGTAATTATGTGCGGCATTGAAATAGGTTGAAGTACCATAATTCACCTGTCCGTTGCCATAGGTCAGCTGATGACCTGCATCAGCACCTGCTACCAACAGGGCTCTTCCAAGGAACGAGGGATCGGGGAAAAGGTATTGTTCATACTGGAGGGTTTTGTCGATCTGAGGTTGCAACTGTGCTACCGTCGTAGCCGAGAAACGTCCATAATAAACCTCCGGGATCTTATCTCCCGTATATTCACAGTAGTAAAGGTCGGTTGGATGTGAACCCGCTGTTCCGTTATAAGTTGGTATCTGAGCTACATCACCCACGAAGAGAACAAAGCTGGGCGGATTGTAACCGGTTGGCGGTGTATTGTATAGGCCCTGAAGATAGTTTTTGATGGTGGTGGTAGTTGTTCCAACCGATGTGTTATTTGTATAGCCTTCAATGACTTTAAAACCTTTTTTGGTCTTCCATTGAATAAAAGGTTGCAGGGCGGTCTGGAACATGGGGTCGGCGATGATGACATAGGTCACCGGTGAATCGGTGATCAACTCCTTTGAGCCGCTATCGCTATAATTGCCAACCATCCTGTAGGCTTGTTGAAAGAATGGTGAGGCATATTTTTTCTTGAGTAAATCGGCAGCATTCAGGTCGCCACCTTTGAAAATTACCCTGACTTCCACCTGGTCGTATATCCTGAGGATTCCACGTACCGGGTTGTACTGAACGGGGGCGATTTCAAGCAGGGCGAGGCTTACGGCCCGCATCTGTCCTACCAGCTTAGCGGTGGCCAATTCTGTACCGATGAAAAAATCTTTGGCATAAAGCGCCTCGTTATATTGGAACGGGAGCACCGAAACATCTTCATATTCTTTGGAAACTGGTCCCTGTGCAGGCATGATGGGATTAACAATCCCCAGATCAGCCAATCGGTAATCGTGGTGACTCTCGCTGATGATCCTCACTTCCGGAGTTGCTCCAAATGGTATCTCAATCAGCTTCCGCATCACAGGAAGCTTTGGCTCACCTGGTAGATTGGTATGAGTGCAGTTTTCAAAGGCAATTTCGGTAAACTGCCCCACAGGTGTGTTAATCGTCAACTGGTTTAAAGTGGCAATTTCAAGTGAGGCACCAGCCATTTCGGTGGCATTGCCGGTGAGCTGAAATCGTTCGGAATGATTAACCGGAAGTTGTGTCTGTGCTGTTACCGACAGCATGACACCACTCATCAGGAAAAGCGCCACCGGTGTAAAGGCTGCTTTTCTTAGCCTGATAGTAAATAAAGACATAATGATTGATTGGTGAATGATTATGAACAAAGGGGCTTATTCGGGTAACGAGAGCGAAAAACTAAAGGTGCTCCCTTTATTGGGGCTACTGTCAATTTTAAGGCTGCTTCCATGGTGTCTCAGAAAATCGCTGCAAAGCGACAATCCAACTCCTGTACCCTTTTCGTTTTGTGTGCCACGTGACGAATTATGAATCCCTGGTGTCAAAAGCTTTTCAATTTGGTCGGCGGAGAGACCAACTCCGGTATCGGTTACCGATACCCATAGCTTGTGGTTCTGGTTCAAATGTGTTTCAATAACAACGGTTCCTCCTGAGGAGGTAAATTTGATGGCATTCGATATAAGATTCCTGATGACTACGGCCAGCATGTTGCTGTCGCCTGTCACCGTATCGGTGTCGTCGAGGTGTGAGGAAACAACGATGTTTTTGTCAACAGCTGTGCTTTGTAATGAGTGGATCGTTTCTACGATCAGTTCATTCAGATTAACCTCTTCGGGGTAAAACTCAATTTCATTCCGTTGCGACTTGGCCCAGAAAAGCAGGTTTTCGAGGAGGAAATAAGTGCCTTGTACCGACAGAATAGTTTCCTGAAGCAGTTCATTTCGGTCGTTTCCATCCAACTGGTTTTCCAGAATCAGATGCAGCAGGTTGTTGATGTTTCCAATCGGCCCCCTCAGATCATGTCCGATGATTGTCAGTAATTTATCTTTGGCTTCATTGGCTTCTTCAAGCATTTTATTACTTGACTGGAGCTTGATATTCAGGTCCAGAAGTTCCTGCCGTTGCCTGATCATCGTTAACTGGGTTTCGATGCGTGCCATCACTTCCTGTTTGTGAAAGGGTTTGGTGATGTAATCGACCCCCCCAAGCTGGAAGCCCTTGATCTTGTTCTCCGGTTCAGCCAGTGCTGTGATGAAAATGATTGGAATATCTGCTGTTAAAGGGTCGGCCTTTAATCTGCGGCATACCTCATAACCATCCATATCGGGCATCATGATGTCGAGCAGGATGAGGTCGGGTTTGGATGTGGCAATGGATGAAAAGGCATCCTCACCTGAAGTTGAGATGTCAAGGTGAAACTGAAAGTTTTTCAGATAACTGATAAGTATTTGCAGATTCTTCGGGTTGTCATCAACCAGTAGTATTCTGGGTGTTATGCTGCTAGTGCTCATTTTGCTGGCTTTTGCGTGATAAACTCTTTCTTTGCGGAAATCATACTGTTGTCATAAACGCCGATCCTGTTCAACTGTCGGGCTGTGAAACACTGAAGGTCATTTGCCCTGCATCTGTTCTGATGGTGAAGGGCTGCATCAGTTTTCTCTTCGCTCGTTATTCCGGAAGTGTAACCGCACTTTCTTCCGGCCTCATGTAACTGTATACTTTCGCGAACATTGGTGTTGCTGCTGCCCGTCTGATGAATGCATCGTCCGGTTAGCGGAATGAAATTTACAAAACCAGATTCAGGTAATGGTGATGAATTATTAAATCTATTGACACAGTAATATTTACCTGAATTCAGTTTGTTATTTCTTTGGGTTGATATGGTTATCAGTATCGGCATGAAACCTTCATAATAGTGCAATTTCGGATGATCCGGAACTGAGGATAAACTGGATGAACGATTTGGCTGTAAACTTACAACAAAATCTGCAATAATCAGATTTGAGGTCTGATTACCTTGTAAATTCCACTATTTGCCTGTAACGCCTGCTAATCTGACGGGCCGGAATCCAACTCGCGATAACTCCGATAAGGCCCACGATGGAAATGGTAAACACGAAGTCGGTAAATTGCATGGCTACCGGGTAAACACTTACTACGAAAGTGCTTCCTTCATTGCCTAGTTTTATAATTCCGAATTGTTGCTGCAACAAACAGACCAGAAGGCCCAGAAGCACACCGATGAAGGCTCCCCCCAGGCTGATTATCATCCCTTCGATGAAGAAAATCCTTCTTACCAGACCTGCCCCGGCCCCCATGGCCTCCAGAATGGTGATGTCTTTACGTTTGTCAAGAATGAGCATGGTAAGGGATCCGATGACGTTGAAGGCTGATATCAGAATGATGAAACTGAGAATCAGGAAAACTGCCCATTTCTCCGACTTCATAATCTTGTAGAGCATCTCCTGCTGCTCATAACGATCTTTTATCCTGAATCCGTTTCCCAGAATATTTCGGGTTTCTGTCCTGATCTTATCGGTATTCGCACCAGGTTTGAACCTAATCTCAAGTGCCGTGAGTTCATTGGTGTAGTTCATTAGCGACCGTGCAAACTGAAGCGAGGTGAGGATGTACCGCGTATCAAAATCCTGCTGAACGCTGAAGACACCACTGGCGAAAACAGGTGAACTGTTGAAGGCCTGATCGGGTGTTACCATATTTCCTCCACGTCGGGGCAGGTAGAGGATCACCGGGTTGATCTCATCACGCCGGTCTATTCCAAGCTGATAGGCCACCCCGGCGCCGGGTACGATGTAATCGTGCGTGGAGTCGGAAAGGATCATGCTCCCGTCGATCATCATGCTGTCGAGCGGATGGTGTTGCTGAAATTCAGGCCCCATCCCCCTGAGGGTGGCCACATGTTGCTTGTTGGCATATCGTACCAGTGCGGTCTCTTCAACTACTCCCGACACATACCACACTCCGTCGATGGCTTTTAGTTGCGCAATACGCGCCGAATCTTCCCTGAATGTTTTCCCCTGTGCCGCGGTGACCATCAGGTCGGGATCGAAAACATTGTATAGCATGCTGACCAGCCCTTCGAATCCATTGAATACCGATAGCACCACGATCATGGCAAACGAACCGGTCATGATGCCTGCCACCGAAATCCAGGAGATCAGGTTGATGATGTTGTGGTTCTTACGTGACACAAAGTAGCGGCGGGCTATGTAGAGCGCTACATCCATCTTTTCTTGGTGTGGTTTATTTCCAGGCTTTTACGATGAGTCCTGTGCCTGTCGGATGGTTCATCCGTGCATCGGCAAGGTTTAAAATCAGTCCGATGGGGAAGGCGACGAGGTAGTAAATAGGCAGGATGATAAATAACAACCTGGTAGTGTTGAGCATCTGGATAGGATATTTCATGGTGAGTTTCCATGAAATTTTACCCGGTGCTCCGTAACTGTATTTTACTTCTGAGCGGTTGAAGCCGGCTTTGCGTAGCTTTTCAGTAATCTCACCCGCGTTGTAGCCATCGCGCACATGCTCGTCAATGAATGAAGCGCTGCCATCATTTTTGTATTCTTCATCGTGGTCGTGTACATCCGAGCCACCCTGATCAGAAGGGGTGCTGATGAGCAACATGCCCCCGGGACGAAGTGCCTTGCACAGGTTGTTGAATACGGCCTGATCGTCGGGAATGTGCTCCATGACATCAATGCTCAGGATGAGGTCGTAACTGTTGCTTTCGTCAAAGTTTTCGAGGTCGGCGTAATGGAACGATGCATTGCTGCGGCCAATCTGTTTGAAAAATCTGTTGCAATCATCTACCTGCTCCTGCTTCACATCTACCCCGGTTACTGTCCATGAGGGATAATGAGCCGCCAGAAAATAGGAGTACTGTCCGAATCCCATGCCGGCATCGAGTACATCGGCTTTCGGATGATCTTTTACAAAAACCTTAAGCTCCCGGCGTACATGATAGGTGCGCAACAGCAGAAGATCGAGCATTTTGTAAAATGATACACGAAGCCAGGGGGTCTTGTTGAACACCTTTCCAAGGCTCCTTTTTATCGGGTCGTATTGCATGCGTTGAAGTTGGTTCTGTGGTTATTGTTTTAACAGGTTGTCGATCCGTTCGATGATGTCGAGCGAATCGTCAATAAAAAACTGGAGTTCCGGAATAATCCGTACCTGATTGCGGATGCGTTGTCCGAGCTCATACCTGAGTTCATTCTTATGTTCCTTGATGATCTTCAGCACTTCCTCCTTGCCAGGCCCACCGAATATGCTCATGTTGACACGGGCCAGGCTCATGTCAGATGTGACATTGACGCGGGTAATGGTGACAAGTGCACCGGCTGTTACGGCAGGTGAACGCTGAATAATTTCGCCCAGATCTTTCTGTATCTGGCGTCCGATCTTTTGTTGACGTGTTGAATCCATGTTGCAAAGGTAATGGTTTTTAGGGTTGATTGATGGGGCATCAACGGATGTGTTAACCTTTACTATTTTGACGACAACAACGGCATTTCCCTATCTTTGCATTTGCTTCATCCGATACACGGGTGACTGATTATGATTGTTCATCCGATGAAAAATCTGTTAAAAATTCTCTCTTTTGCTGTTACTTATTGGGGGTATGCCTTGTTGAACGTGCTGTTCAATATCATCTCGGTGGCATTCTCACTGGTATCTTTCGTCCTTTTTATCCCGGTACTTGAGATCCTTTTCAGGCTTACTCCGGTGGTTGCAGCCCCCCCCGCAAATTTTGAACTGAGCCTGAAATTGCTTAACGATTCCACCGGCCTCAAGCAATATTTCTACTGGCAGATCAGCAGTACCATCAACCAATATGGTCAGTTGCAGGCACTGCTTTATATCTCGCTGATAATCGTCGCCCTGTTCTTCCTCAAAAACCTGTTCCGTTACCTCGCCATGTTTTTTCTGGCCCCGTTACGCAACGGAGTGGTGCGCGATCTTCGCAATGCGATGTACCACCATGTTCTGATTCTTCCGCTTTCTTATTATACCGAACAACGCAAAGGCGACCTTATGGCACGCGTTACTTCCGATGTTTCGGAAGTGGAATGGAGTATCATGAGTTCGCTCGAGATGATGTTTCGTGAACCGTTTACAATAGCCTCTTACCTGACGGCTATGTTCGTGATCAGTCCTCAACTTACAGGCTTCGTGCTGGTGATGCTCCCCTTAAGTGCCCTGCTGATCGGACAGATCGGCAAGAGCCTGAAACGCACCTCGCAGAAAAGTCAGAAGCGGATGGGCTATCTGCTGAGTATCATTGAGGAGACCATAAGTGGCCTGCGTATCATCAAGGCGTTTAATGCCATTGGGGCAAGCCAGCGATCGTTTGAAACGGTCAACAACGACTATAATCGGTTGATGGTAAGGCTTTATCGTAAGCGCGATCTGGCTTCCCCGTTGAGCGAGTTTCTCGGGGTGGTGGTCATCGTAATGGTCTTATGGTTTGGTGGTCGTCTCGTGCTCAGTCCCGAAAGCACCATGAATGCCGCGGTGTTTCTCACCTATCTTGCCATTTTCTCTCAGATTCTCGTCCCCGCTAAAGCCATCACGCAGGCATGGTACAACGTCAACAAGGGGGCTGCTTCGGTCGAGCGCATCCGTCAGGTGCTTGATGCCGAAGAGGTGATTACCGAGAAACCGGATGCTTTGCCCGTTGAAGATTTTAACCGGCAGATTGAGTATCGGGATGTAACTTTCCGTTATGAAAAGGAGGATGTGCTGAAGCATATCAACCTGGTCATCCCGAAAGGGAAAACCATCGCGCTGGTGGGGCCTTCGGGTGGTGGTAAGTCAACCCTCTCAGATCTGCTTCCCCGATTTTATGATACTACCGGCGGTGAACTCCTGCTTGATGGTGTAAACGTGAAAGATTACAGGATCGATGGCTTACGCGGCCTGATGGGTATCGTGTCGCAGGAGACCATCTTGTTTAACGATACCATTTTTGCCAACATTGCTTTAGGTATCGACAATGCCACCCCCGAAGCAGTGGAGCAGGCGGCCCGTATCGCCAATGCACATGAGTTCATCGAGCAGTTGCCCGAAGGGTATCAAACCATCATCGGCGACCGGGGTATCAAGCTCTCGGGCGGGCAGCGGCAACGACTCAGCATTGCACGGGCGGTGCTCAAAAATCCACCCATCATGATACTCGATGAAGCTACCTCGGCTCTCGATACCGAATCGGAACGGCTGGTTCAGGAGGCTCTCGAAAATCTGATGCGCAACCGGACGTCCCTGGTTATCGCCCACAGGTTAAGTACCATCCAGTTTGCCGACGAAATCGTGGTACTTCAGCATGGTGAAATCGTGGAAAGGGGCTCACATGCCGACCTTATCGCGCTGAATGGTGTCTACAAACGGTTATGCGACCTTCAATCCTTTGACTAAAATGAAAAACCTGAAAGATCAAATACAGAAACTGGCCCTGGATGGCCATGCCGAATTCGTGGGGTGGCGCCGTTACCTGCATCAATATCCGGAGCTATCGACTGAGGAACACCAAACCGCGGCTTTTGTCGCCAAACGGCTCACCGAATCCGGGATACCTTTCACGCCGGGTGTCGCCGGTACGGGCATAGTGGCTCATATCACGGGGAGAAAGACCTCCAACCGCCTCATTGCCCTTCGTGCCGATATGGATGCCCTGCCCATCACCGAAGAGAACGATGTTCCCTATAAATCACTCAATCCCGGCGTAATGCACGCCTGCGGTCATGACGTGCATACCTCTTCCCTGCTGGGGGCTGCCCGTATCCTCCAGACCCTGCGCGATGATTTTGGCGGTACCATCCGCCTGATCTTTCAGCCATCGGAGGAGAAGTATCCCGGCGGAGCCATCATGATGATCGGCGAGGGTGTCCTGAGGAACCCGACCCCCGAAGCCATCTTCGGCCAACATGTACTGCCCGAACTCGATGCCGGAATGATTGGACTCCGCCCCGGAAAATACATGGCTTCGACCGATGAAATTTACCTCACTGTGAAGGGAAAGGGCGGCCATGGCGCCACACCCGATAAAAATATCGACCCTGTACTGATTGCCTCGCACATCGTAGTGGCTCTTCAGCAAATCGTTAGCCGACATGCTGCTCCTACCATGCCCACGGTCATCTCTTTTGGCAAAGTCGTGGCCAACGGTCGTACCAACATCATCCCCGCCGAGGTCAGGCTTGAAGGAACCATCCGTACCTTCAGCGAGACATGGCGTGCCGAAGCCCACCAACTCATCAGGCGCATCGCTCAGGGGACTGCCCGGGCCATGGGTGGCGACTGCGATGTGTTCATCGATCCGGGATACCCCTTTCTGGTCAACAATCCCGAACTGACTGCCCGCACCAGACAATGGGCCATCGACTTTCTGGGTGCCGGTAAGGTGGCCGACCTCGACCTTCGGATGACTGCCGAGGACTTTGCCTATTATTCACAGCAAATCCCGGGATGTTTCTACCGGCTGGGTATCCGCAACGAAGCGCGTGGTATCACCCACAGCCTTCACAGCAGCCTTTTCGATGCCGATGAGTCGAGCCTGATAACAGGTCCGGGATTGATGGCCTGGGTGGCCATCAACAGTCTGCAATAGTTTCTGGTTGGTTGCTTGCCGGTATCAGCCTCAGCCGCCCGATCCTCACCCCGCGCCTTCCTCCACTGATGAGGGGTGGAAATTGATCGGGTTCCTATGCTATCATTTTAAAATTCGCTGCTTACCGCGGCGTTGACTACCCGTGTACCGCTTAACCGGGCGAGGAGCCGGTATGTCCCGGATGCTGCTATCCGTTATGGGAGCAGGCAGGGGCTGACGCCTGTCGTTTAACGGTATGACAATTTTTGTTGTCAGCCAACGGTTCCTTCTCTTTCATTTTTCCTGACAAATGATGAGGCCGGCACATCCTGATTGAAGCATTCTGCAGGCACCACCATAGATAGACTCCGCAAGCCTGTGAACCTCTTTATAACTGCCAATGCATCTGTTTTGATGGTGCAGCAGGGCAGAGGCTGCCTGAAGCGGCGGGGTTGAAATAGCGGTGCAATAACACGATGAGTGAAGGAATAAAAGAGGAGAGATGGGTATGAGCCTTGTCAAAGTTTAATCCCATTCGAGATCGGTTCGTTTTTCGTTCGAAAATTTACGAAGCTGCTTCGAAGCCGCTTCGAAGCCAGAACGAAGCTACTCCAACTATGGTACCTGTTAATCAATAACTTGGCAAAATGCCTTCAGACCCCCATTTTGTAGAGACGCACGGTCGTGGGTCTCTACCGCGGGACGATTACCAGAAATTGAAATTTGTTCTTCCTGAAATATTGAATATGAAAATTTGTACATTTGGTTAGAAATTCAAAGCTGGAAGGACGATCAGGATGAAGAAGTTTTGAGAAATTGAATCCACAGCACGGTAACGGCAGGTCGCTGCTTTAACCTGAAGTGCTACGACCCGCAGGACTATACCCGACCTCAGCTTCTCCCTGCTTTCACGTGTTGATTGACACCCCCAGGCCATGAATAGTCTCCTACGTTCACTCCGCGACGGCTAAGCTGCCGGTAGTGGCTGACAACCAGTTGTTAGTGCAGTAAAGACTGTGACTGACGGGGCGAAGCTGTTGAGGGGAGAAGATTTACAGGTTTTAAACTGAGAAAGCAAACAGGTTTTTCATCTTCATAGAACAGTTCGCGTACAACACTTGATCTGACCGACAAACGATGACGATCAACCAACCACCGGCAATCACTCTTCGGGAGATGGAACTACAATTTAAGACAGGCATGACCCCATTGTATCGGCATGAGACCAGGCAACAGGAATGGTCTGGCGAAGCATGGACTCTCAAACCGGAATTGCCAGGCGGGTTACCGTACAGTTATGCCACCCGTTTACCTGAAACCGGAACCGATTGGGGTATATTCATGAATTGCTTCGGAAGAGGCGTTGTAAAACCGCTGTAATAGATCCTCATGATACTGAGAAGATTTTGCAGATGATCAACTGACGCTTCGACGATTAATAATTATATAGTATTCATAATGTTTTGCGATGCATTAATTATATACTCAACCATTTACACGCCATTTTACGAATCGAAAATGATAAATCTGGTTCTGGTGATCCGCACGTTTCACAGGTAGAGACGGACGGCCGTGCGTCTCTACGAATGCCACAACCCCCACAACACACCGGTATTGCCTGTCGTCGGCCAAGATCAATTTCTTCCTTTGTCGCAGGTTTCAAATCATCGGTTACCAAACACATAAACGAATTACGTGGAACGCCCAAATTACCTGTTTGGCAATCCCGCTTTCATGGCCATATTATCCGCAACGATAATGATTATAAACGTATAGTCAATTATATCGAAACCAATCCCGGAAATTGGGAAACAGATAATTTTTTCAAATCAGAGGAATTATGAGCAAAGTTTGCGATGTAGAACGGATAGCACAAACAAGTTTATGAATACTAATCAATAAAATACCGGAGGGACTAATCGTTGATTCAAAAAATTGTCGCAATGACGATTTTAGTTGGAGTGTTTTAGTACACTGTGTTTTGTATTCTCAACGTAAGACCTGCATAGCTTGAAAGGAAAATAGGATAAATTTGTACTTTGCTGATAGGTTTGTGTGGATTAAAGGCGATTGTAATATGAAAACTGGATAACTGATTGACAGATATTAGTGAATGGACACCAATCTCTTACACGGTATATATATACATTTGGTGGATAGTGCTAATATTAATATTGTTACATTTTGTAAACTTTCTAGTGGTTTGATAGGAAAGTGCTTCGAAATGCCAAATATTTCATACGCCCAACCGCTATAGTGCATTTTATGAAAGAAATTATACAAATATTCTTAATTATACTAGTCCTTACTAGTTTTGAAAATGACCACATTGATTCTGATTATCTAAATGGAAGCTGGCAGTTATTTGATAAAGATTCAAATTATTTTGAGTATTTATTTAGAAATGATACTATGGTAGTATTTGATGATTTTTTATTTGATATTTTTATAGCGAAATACAAAGTTGTCGATGATACGTTGTGTATTATACGTTTGGAAGACAACACGGTTTGGAAATTAAAAATGAAAAAGAGGAATATAAATGTGTTTGATCTTGAATTAACTTCCTTGACAATTAATTTAGGCGACACAATAGTGCAAAAACAAAGGTGCAATTTGAAAAGAATAGACGAAGATGAGTTAACATATTTTGATGTCAAACAATGGCTCTATTATGATACTGTTAAGCTTGAAATGATTTTCCCAAATGAATATTTAGAATATTTGAATAATTACTCAGAAAGGAGATTCAAATATTATGAGGAGATAAGGAAAAACTCTCTATAACTGTGTTTGGCACAAGGATGGGATGGCGTGTGTGAAAGTTCAAGAAAATTAATTAATTTTGGTGTGCAGTAAATGTAAAGCGGGATTTAGTCCACTACTGCACCAGAGGGACTAATCGTTGATTCAAAAAATTGTTGCAATTACGATTTTAGTTGGTGTGTTTGAGTACACTTTTTTTTGCCGCAAAGAAATTACTACCCACTCAAAATAGAAAAGAACCAATTTTATTAGGCATAAACGAGTTAAAAGAAAATCACTGATTATGGACGAGATTGTACTTCTGTCAAATAAGATACTTGATGTTCATCAATACTTCAAACAGCAGGCGTTAAAACAGGTAAACAATGCCTTAACCTTGCGAAACTGGATAATTGGACATTACATAGTCGAGTTTGAACAACAAGGAAATGATCGTGCTGAATACGGTGGAAAAACACTTAAATTACTTTCTAACAAACTGAGTCAAACAGGCAATAAAGGTTTTTCCGATCGTAATCTTCGTTTGTTTCGGCAATTTTATCTCGAATATCCTGCAATTTGGCAGTTGTTAATTGCCAAATTCCAATGCACAGAAAATAAGCCCGATATAATTTGGCAGTCGTTAACTGCCAAATTCACAGCAGAGGCACAACAAATAAATAATGACACCAATGTGCTCATTAAATTGTTGCTCGATAAGTTAAGTTTTACCCACTTCATTGAATTGCTGAAAATCGACGATCCGTTAAAAAGGACCTTCTATGAAATACAAACCATCCAAAACAATTGGACGGTAGAATTGCTGAAACGAAATACAAACAGTTTGTTGTACGAACGTATTGGTTTGAGTTCCGATAAAAAGAGCATGTTGAAAAAGCTGACTAACGAAACTTTGCAGCAAATGCCCGATATCATCAAATGCTCGTACCTACTCGAATTTCTTGGCATTGAAGAAAAAGCAGAATACTCCGAAACCGATTTGGAGCAGGCAATCATCAATCATCTGCAAAAGTTTCTAATGGAAATGGGGCGTGGGTTTTGTTTCGAAGCAAGGCAAAAACGGATCACTTTCAACAACCGGCACTATCGAATCGATTTGGTTTTTTATCATCGCATTCTAAAATGCCATGTTTTAATCGACCTGAAGTTGGGTGAATTCGATCATGCCGATGCCGGACAAATGAATGTTTACCTGAACTATTATAAAGAAAATGAAAGCAGCAAGGGCGACAATCCTCCGGTAGGCATTATCCTTTGTTCACAAAAAGATGATGCTTTAGTGCATTATGCCACTGGCGGTTTACCACAAGAAGTTTTTGTAACACAATACTTGTTACAATTACCCTCAGTTGAAGAATTGAAAAAACTATTGAATGACGAAATAAAACATTACGAAGAGTAAAAACAAAAGGGTCATTAGATAATCTGAAAATAATTAGCGGCTTAAATAAAATATTGAAAAGACGCCAGCGTTGCGATGTCTTAATAAAGAGTCCTATGAAAAGCTTAATATACCTGCGTTTGCGAAGATTTTTTGTTGACAGCGATTTGAATAAGGTCAGCTACTTTAATAGTATTGAAAGTATCAAAAGTAGCCCCCGATAGTTTTACTCTTCAGAAAGATAATGAGATGTTTAAATATATTTACAGGAAATTCAGATGGTCCAAAATTCAGGGACGTTATAGACAGACACTGATTAAACAATCTATTCTATTATGATATTACGGGGAAATTTGTTTTCACAAAAGTTGGAAATGGAGACAAGTATTACGATACTTGCTCCTGATCACCAATCAAATCAACCACATCGTATTGTTTATCTTTTGCACGGACTATGTGGTAGAAGTGGTGATTGGATTGATTATACAATGCTGCCTAATTATGCCGGCGCGTATAATACAATTTTTATAATGCCGGAGGTTGCCAGAAGCTTTTATTCTGACATGAAATTTGGATTGAACTACTTTAGTTACATAACAGATGAGTTACCTCAAATTTGCTGTAGTAATTTTAATTTATCCGGGGATAGAGAAAATACCGCCATTATTGGCGCCTCTATGGGTGGATATGGTGCATTAAAATGTGCATTATCACGAACAGATTTATATGGTATGTGCTGCTCCTTTTCGGCACCCTGTTTATTCTTGAAAGAAGATCTTCAGCGTTCAGAAGGAGTCTTGAATTTTAAAGAATTATATGGAGAATCATTATTGAGGGATTTTCAGGCGGTATTTGGTGAGAATATTCCCTGGAGTCCAAAGGATGATGTTGTTGAACTTGCTGGAAGGAAAAAGGGAAATGCAGAAAAGCTAAAAGTCTATCTGGCATGCGGCACCGACGACTATTTGTATCATGATAATTTGAGATACAGCTATATACTGAAAGACTTGCAATTTGATATTAACTTTGAAGAGTGGAAAGGAAATCATAACTGGTACTTTTTCGATGAGGCATTAAAACGTTCATTAGATTTTTGTTTTAGCGGAAAGCCATAAAATTCCAACAAATTGCTCCTGACAGCACAACAATATCCAAAGCAACATCATGGCGATGGTGAGGAGGGAGCAACTTGTGCAGGTACTGAACGTATAAAGTTTGATTCTACCCTGAATTATATGAGAAATGATTATGTATTCAATGGGCAGTGGTTTCTATTGCTTTAAATGCTGAATACAATCTATCAGAAATGAAAAATGGGTGTTTCATCATATACGCGCGATCGGTATTAACGGCTAAACTATGCTCTTCCAAACAAAAGCCGGTAGAACCATCATTTTAATTAAGGGGCATCAGTCGTTCAATGAGTTCCTGAGGTGTGATTTTATCTTGTGTGCCGGCAGTCATATCCTTCAGGGTGAGCAGACCCGACTGCATTTCATCTTCACCGATGAGAACCACGAAGGGTATACGGTTGGCATTGGCATAGGTCATTTGTTTTTTGAGCTTGCCCTGATCGGGATAGATTTCTGCGTTGATACCAGCACTACGTAGCTTTTGCAGCAACGAGAATGCAAAGTTCTGTTCATTGTCGCCAAAATTGGTTAACAGCACGGTGGTAAGGCTTCCGAGGCTTTCGGGGAAGCGGCCGGTTTGTTCAAGTACATCGTAAATTCGATCGGCGCCGTAGGAAATTCCCACGCCCGAGACCCCATCGAGGCCAAAGATACCGGTGAGGTTGTCGTAGCGACCGCCGCCACTGATACTGCCAATGGCTGCTTCGGTGGATTTTACCTCGATGATGGCTCCGGTGTAGTAATTGAGACCCCGCGCCAGCGTGAGGTCAAATTCAAGCGGGCAGTTCAGGCCGGCTTGTTCGGCGAGGTTGAGTACGTTTTCGAGTTCTTCGATTCCCTTCAGACCAATATCTGATTGACTGAGCAGTTGCCTCAACCCGGAGATCTTTTCGCGGTTTGACCCCTGAAGATCGAATACCGGACTAAGCGCGGTGATGGCTTCCTCGTCGAGACCACGTTCGGTGAGTTCCTTTTCCACATTTTCGCGGCCAATCTTGTCGAGTTTGTCGATGGCCATGGTGATGTCGGTTAGTTTGTCGGGGTGTCCGATATGGGATGCGATACCTGCGAGAATTTTACGGTTGTTGAGTTTGATGATGATGCCGAGACCAAGGCGGCTGAATACCTCCTGAGTCATTAGTAGCAGTTCGGCTTCATTGATTAGTGAATCGGAGCCAATCATATCGGCATCGCACTGGTAGAATTCACGGTAACGTCCTTTCTGAGGCCGGTCAGCACGCCATACGGGTTGTATCTGATACCTGCGGAAGGGGAAGGTAATCTCGTTGCGATACATCACTACATAGCGGGCAAATGGCACTGTAAGATCGTAGCGGAGTCCCTTTTCGCTGATTTTAGTGGCCAGTTTATTGGCTTCGGCATTGGTCAGATTGTCCCGGTCAACGTCCTTAAGGAAGTCGCCTGAGTTGAGCACCTTGAAAAGGAGTTTATCGCCCTCTTCGCCATATTTACCCATCAGGGTTGAGAGGTTTTCCATGGCCGGAGTTTCAATGGGTTGAAATCCATAAAGACGGAACACCGAGCGGATGGTGTCGAAGATATAGTTTCGGCGGGCAGTCACCAGGGGAGTGAAGTCGCGGGTGCCTTTAGGGATGCCGGGTTTTTGCATGATGATTCTATTGATGGATGTTGTATAATAAGATGATGGCCCGTTGGTGCAATGGAATTGACAAATAGATTTTGAATCCCGGGGGTGGGAAAGTGAAGGCTGTAGTTAGCTAACTACCGTTCCCTTTATGTCTCCTTTTATTAGTTTTGGAAGGTTGCCGGGGGTGTTTATGTCGAATACCAGAATGGGGAGGTTGTTTTCTTTGCAGAGGGCAAAGGCAGTCAGATCCATAATTTTCAGGTTCTTTGAATAAGCCTCATCGAAACTGAGTTTGTCGTAACGGGTGGCAGCAGGGTCTTTTTCCGGGTCGGCGGTATAAACACCATCTACACGGGTACCTTTAAGAAGGGCATCAGCCATGATCTCAACACCACGCAGCGCTGACGCAGAGTCGGTGGTGAAGAAAGGGTTTCCTGTTCCTCCGCTGATGATGACTATTTTTCCGGCTTCCAGTGCTTCGATGGCATCGCGGCGACACATAGGGGTCGCGATGGGTTTTACTTCCAGCCCGCCGAGAAGCAGTGTCTTCATTCCCTGTTTTTCGAGTTCAGCCTGCAGAGCCATGCTGTTGATGAGAGTAGCCAGCATTCCCATGTAATCGCCCTGAACGCGATCCATTCCTTTGGCAGCGCCCTGAAGGCCACGGAAGATATTGCCTCCTCCGATTACAATGGCAATTTGGATTCCCATGCTTGCTGTCGTGGCAATATCGGCACAATATTGCGAGAGACGCCGGGGGTCAATTCCGTAATGTTGGTCGCCCATAAGCGATTCGCCGCTGAGCTTCAGGAGAATTCGGTTAAGCTTCATCTTGACTTGAATTTGAAGGGGCTGGGGCCTTTAGACAGGGCGTACAGCCAGATTGATACTTGCAGGCAAAGGTAATTATTTTCCTGCGGGGTTTTATGAAGTATTGGATGAAGAGATGGGGGGATGAGCGTGAGTTACTATCCGCCGGAAGCCCCAGACAATAAATATCAAAACAAAACAGGAGGTTTCCACTAAGGAAACCTCCTGTTTTGTTTTGAACCGATTAACAGATTACCTGACGATAGTCAACTCATCAATAATCCTTTGGGCACCGGCATATTTATCGATGATAAACAGCACATAGCGGATATCAACATTGATGGTACGCTGCAGTTCGGGTTCGAAGGCAATGTCACCGCTCATGGCTTCCCAGTTGCCATCGAAGGCCAGCCCGAGAAGTTCGCCTATACCATTGAGTACCGGGCTTCCGGAGTTTCCACCAGTGATGTCGTGAGTGGTGAGGAAGCAGGTCTTCAGCACGTCGCCTTCACCCCAGGGCCCGAAGTCTTTTTTCAGTAACAGTTCTTTGAGTTTGGCGGGAACAACGAACTCATAGTTGGAGGGGTCTTCTTTTTCGAGGATTCCCTTGTGTGTGGTGAAATATTCGTAGTGGATGGCATCGGCCGGGAAGTAATCCTGTACGGTTCCGTAAGTGAGACGCATTGTTTGGTTGGCATCGGGATAGAAGATTTTGTTCTTGTCCATCTCACGTAAACCAGCAACGAATAGCCTGCGGGCTTTGGCGATTTTTTCGTTAGCCGATTTGATCTGGTCTTTATATATATTTTGCTGTTCGTAAAACGCCATTACGCAGACAAAGGCGGGATCTTTGGCGATAGCTTTGGCCGAAGGCTTGCGGAGGAATTCAATGATCTTCTCCTGACTGGCAAACATTGATTTGGCGAAGATATCGGCGGCCATTTTCTTGTAGTCACCCTTGTACTTCTTCACTGCATTGGTAAGCCATGCAGGGTGTTGAGCAGCAGGAACCCCGTTATAATAGGCCTGTAGCATGGCGGCCAGAATTTTTTCATCGGTGGGGCGGTTGTAGTTTTTGAAATGCTCTTCAGCAGCCTGTTTGAATGCAGTCAAAAGATCCTTTTTAGGGTCGGGCATATTGATTTCCGGTTTCATGGTGCCGTTCAGGTTATCTAACAGGCTTTTGGATTTGGCTGCGAGCGAGAGGATTTCAGTCCCACGGATGGCTTCACGGGTATAGATTCCGATGATGTTCACTTTTTCGAGTTCATCATAGCCCTCGCGGAACATTTCACGTACATTTCCATATTTGGAGAAGAGGCTGGTGTCTGACTTGGTCCATATACCGAATCTGTTTTCCAGGTCGACTTTCTTTTCTGCTACTTTGAGCCGTTTGAGTCCTTTTGTCTGTCCAATGTAATACTTCCAATAGTTTGCGACACCTGCATACTTTGATGCGTATTTAATTCTTACTTCATCACTGGCAGCCATATCTTGGCCCCAGATATCTAATTTTTGCCTGCGAATATCAACAATGGTAGGGTTAGACTGGTTGACGGCGAGGTTTACACCCCATGAAGTTAGGTAGCGGTCCGTAGATCCGGGAAATCCCATGATCATGGCGAAGTCGCCTTTTTTAACACCACCGGCATTGATGGGGAGGTAGTGTTTGGGTTTCATCGGCAAGTTGTCGGGGTGATACGAAGCAGGGCGGCCATCCTTATCGACATAGACCCTGAAGATGCTGAAGTCGCCGGTATGGCGGGGCCACATCCAGTTGTCGGTATCGGCGCCAAACTTTCCAACGGAGGAGGGAGGGGTTCCGACGAGCCGAACGTCGCGATATGTCTGATAAACAAACAGGATGAACTCGTTACCACTATAGAATTCTTTAACTACGGCATTGAAGGTTGTTTTTTCGATGGCACGGTTCACGATGCGTTGTTTGTTATCCTCAATAGCATTACGCCTGATTTCATCTGTCATTCCAGGTTTAATACCCTTGAGCACTTCGTCGGTCACCACTTCGAGGTGATCGAGAAATTGAACCGTGAGGCCGTTGATCGGGATTTCTTCTTTAAGGGAACGGGCCCAGAATCCATCGGTCAGAAAATCGGAACCTACACAGCTTACCTGTTGGATAGAACCAAAGCCACAATGGTGGTTGGTAAAGATTAACCCCTGATCCGATACTATTTCACCGGTACAACCACGTCCGAAAAGGATAATGGCATCTTTGAGCGAGGAGTTGTTCATGCTGAACAATTCTTCCTGTGTAAGCTGTAAGCCTTTGGCTTGCATGTCGGTGTAAGTGAGCCTGTTTAGAAGGTATGGGAGCCACATTCCCTCGTCAGCACGCATCGACAGTGATCCCGTTAACAATATGGTTATGATTGTTAAACGAACGATCAGGCTTGAAGTAAAATGTTTCATAATTATTTGTATTTATAAAAGTATTTCAATGTATTGTGAGATTGGTTGCTACGAGATTGCTTTACTTACGTTACATAAAGAAGATTCCCTGTGGGTATTTCAGGGAATCAAAGATTTTAGCTTTAACACTAAACATATTGTTCTCCTTTGGTCTCCTTGACTGATGTAACGATTTCCCGTATCAACTGTTCATCTTCCTTACGGCATATCAATAGCGTGTCGTTGTCATCAACCACGATGTAGTCGTTGAGTCCCTGAATGACCACAAGCTTCTCTTTTGGCATGTTCACGATGCAGTTGGTGCTGTTCCACAAGATGGTGTTGTCGCCTATCACAGCGTTTCCTTGTTCATCTCTGGGTCTGATGGTATAGAGCGAACCCCAGGTACCGAGATCACTCCATCCAAAGTCAGACATCAACACGTGGACGTTGTCGGCTCTTTCCATGATGCCATAGTCAATGCTTATGTTTTTGCAGACGGAATAGGCTTTTGTGATGAATTCTTGTTCAAGAGGGGTATTGTAAGCGGCGGCTCCTTTGTCGAACAAATGGTTGACCTCTGGCAGGTAATTATCGAAAGCGGCATTGATTGATTTCAGGGTCCAGATGAAGATGCCTGCATTCCAGAGGAAGTCACCAGAAGCCATGAAGGTACGTGCAAGTTCGAGATTTGGTTTTTCGGTGAAGGTTTTCACTTTGTGAATCCGTTTGTCGGAGGGGCATACAGTTCCTTCGTTAAACTGGATGTAGCCGTAACCTGTATCCGGACGGCCTGGGGTGATGCCCAGAGTGAGGAGCCAGTCATTCTTTTTGGCGGCAGTCATGGCCGATTCAATTACTTCAGTGAAGACATCTTCGCGAAGGATCATGTGATCAGATGGGGCCACTACGATGCAGGCGTTGGGGTTTTGAGTGGCAATTTTATGGTTGGCATATGCAATACAGGGGGCTGTATTGCGGCGTGATGGCTCGCAAAGTATCTGATGTTTTTCCATGACTGGTAGTTGCTTCATAACAAGGTCACGGTATTTTTCGTTGGTTACCACATATATGTTTTCCGGTGGGCATATTTTCAGAAACCTGCGGTAAGTTTGCTGAATGAGGGTTTCACCGGTTCCGAGAATGTCAATAAACTGTTTGGGTCTGTCGGTTCGGCTCATGGGCCAAAAACGGGCTCCAATTCCACCGGCCATGATTACACAGTAATTGTCGCGGTTCATGCAATATTTGATTTAGTTGTGGTAATAAAGGCAAAGATAGCCCTTTTTAATAAATCCGTTAAGGAGGAAGAAGGTTTGGATCATGTTCAAAAGTTGTGGGGGATGGAGGAAATAAAGACCTTTGCTGATAAATTTTAACGATTTATGGACAACTCCTATAGCACCTTAATAAAATTAATCTTACCTGAGTTTATCGAAGAGTAT
>Ga0209319_1000282_pt1 | contig 75297 bp, 58 predicted proteins | sample RifGroE2_FD_184000 | JGI IMG/M metagenome (GOLD analysis project Ga0209319, IMG submission 184000) | Groundwater microbial communities from Rifle, Colorado - Groundwater E2 (SPAdes) (version 2) | ecosystem: Environmental > Aquatic > Deep subsurface > Groundwater | place: Rifle, Colorado, United...
TACTTTTCACCTTTCCTTCACAGTACTGGTTCACTATCGGTCTTCTATTGGTATTTAGCCTTACGGGATGGTCCCCGTAGATTCAGACAGGATTCCTCGTGTCCCGCCCTACTCAGGATACCGCTATCAATTATAAAACTTACATGTACGGGATTATCACCCTCTGCGATTCATCTTTCCAGATAATTCCACTTCATTTTATAACCAAATATCGCGGTCCTACAACCCCAAAATTGCCGAAACAACTTTGGTTTAGGCTATTCCCCTTTCGCTCGCCACTACTCAGAGAATCGATATTTCTTTCTTTTCCTGCAGGTACTTAGATGTTTCAGTTCCCTGCGTTTGCCCATCTCTCGATGTGACTGGCCTTCAACCAGCCGGGTTGCCCCATTCGGATATCTGCGGATCAATTCATGTTTGCTGATCCCCGCAGCTTTTCGCAGCTTACCACGTCCTTCTTCGCCCATAGAAGCCTAGGCATCCTCCGTTCGCCCTTAAGTAACTTCTTATTACGAAATTGTAGTCCCTTAAATCTAAATTTAACAGACCCAATCATTTTTTTTTGCTCGAAATAAATCTTAATTTATCTCTTTTTTTCTTTACCTCTTTATCTCTCTCAAAACTTCAAAGAACTAGCCGTTTTTTCTCAAACGGGCTGCAAAGATAGCTACTTTTTTTTAACCTCCAAATTTTTCAGGCAATTTTCGGGTAAAAGTGGCAACCGGTAAGGATGTATGACAATTTTATTATCTTAGCCAAAATTTAAAGAGCTATTGAAGGTTGCGTGTATTAGATTTCTGTGCAAATCAGATTTTATCATTACGCTAATTAAATTAATACGCAATGTGAGATTTTAATTAATACGCAATGTGAGATTTTAATTAATACATAATAAGAGATATTAACTAATACTCAAAAGGAATCTATTTTATGAAGAGGATAAATTATAATTTAACTTGGAGGGTCGCCGGAGTTCTCCTGTTTTCTTTATCTGGTATACAAAGCGGTGATGCCTGTACAAATCTTTTAGTAACAAAGGGTGCATCGGTAAATGGCTCGTCTATGGTGAGCTATAGTGCAGATTCACACACAAGATACGGCACACTGGTTCACTATCCTGCAAAAACCTACCCAAAGGGAAGTATGGTTAAGATCTACGAATGGGGAAAAGATCGCTATCTGGGAGAGATTCCGCAGGTAGAGCGTACATACTCTGTTATAGGGAATATGAACGAGCATCAGATTATAGTGGGAGAGTCTACCTGGGGAGGAGTAAAAAGTCAGTTTGACCCGGAGGGGTTGGTAGACTACGGCTCTTTAATGTACCTGGCTCTGCAAAGGGCAAAAACCGCAAGGGAGGCAATAATGGTAATTACAGAACTTGCAGATAGATATGGGTATGCTTCAACCGGTGAGTCAATCTCAATTGCAGACCCTAACGAGGTGTGGTTTCTCGAAATTATTGGAAAGGCACCTAAAAAAGTAAACGGAGTTAATGTAAATAAAGGTGCTGTATGGGTAGCCGTTAGGATTCCTGACGGATACATATCTGCCCACGCCAATCAGGCCAGAATCACTACATTCCCTTTAAATGATCCCGAAAATTGCCTCTTTTCAAAAGATGTAATTAGCCACGCACGTGAGCAGGGGCTATACAAAGGGAGCGATGCCAATTTTAGTTTTGCAGATGCTTACGGACCTGCAGATGCCTCTACAATAAGAGGTTGTGATGCCAGGGTGTGGAGTTTCTTCAATAAATATGCACAGGAAGATATGGGACAATATCTCTCTTATGCAATGGGAGATGTGAGCAAAAAGCGGATGCCGCTCTATGTTAAGGCAAACCGCAAACTTAGCGTGAAAGATGTTGCGGATATGATGCGTGACCACTACGAAGGAACTGCAATGGATATGACAAAAGATATAGGGGCAGGTGGAAATTCACTCCCTTACAGATGGAGGCCGATGAGTTTTGAGGTAGATGGAAAATCTTATCTTAACGAAAGGGCTATTGCAACCCAACAGACCGGTTTCTGGTTTGTAGGAGAGAGTCGCCCAAATATTCCAAACGAAATTGGTGGTATATTCTGGTTTGGGGTGGACGATGCAGCGACATCTCCCCTAACACCTGTTTACACCAGTTCATCTGCAATCTCAAACCACTATGCTTTGGGTAACGGCTCTATGATTGAGTACTCTCAAACCTCTATGTTTTGGATAACAAACAGAATCGCACAATTTGCCTATCTGAGATACAACCATATTGGGGCAGAGGTAAGGTCAATAATTGACCGGCACGAAAATGCCCGTCTCAAAGAGGTGGAGGCTATAGATAAAACTGCGATGATGCTATACAAGGAGAATCCGGAATATGTGCGTGAGTTCCTCACTAACTATTCGGTCAATACCGCCAATGGACTATTCGATAAATGGAAGAAGCTGGATGAGTACCTTCTGGTCAAATATATCGATGGGAACACCAAAAAGCAGAACCCCGACGGGAGCTTTATGAACAACGGGCACTCGCCTTTAATTCCTCCCGCCCCCGATTTTCCCGGATATACAGAGATCTGGAAAAAGGCAGTTAAAGAGCAGGCCGGTTGCAGACTTACTCTCTAGTTTCACTATTTTAAACAACAACTTAGGTTTGATTAGAAAATTTACAAAAAAATAGTAAAAGATTTTACCATTTTTGTAAATAAAGCTATATTTGCAAGTGCCGTAAGGCAAACCTAATGCTCTTGTGTGTATAAACTATGAACTTCATCTTATGAAAAAATTCTTAAATCAATTCAAAAACGAAGATTGGATTGCTACATTTATCGGTGCAATCCTTATTATTCTGGTAATTTTTGTCCCGTCACTGGGCAAGGTCAAGTATCAATTCTCTGAAGGATACCCGCTCTGGTTTTCAAAGGTACCCTTCGAAGTTACCAAGTTTATTTTTATAGCTGCCCTTAGCTTTGCAGGATTAAAAATCCTGGGAGTAAAGATGAAGTGGTTTGCCGTGTCATTCCTTTTCATTTACGGAATTTCGTTTTTAGGTCAATATATCAGCACCTTAACTTTCGTTAAAAACACCGGGTTTGAGGCCGTATTTTTCTCAGTTGCAATCGGTCTAATAATCAGGAACACAATAGGTCTTCCGAAATGGATGGAGCCTGCTGTGAGGAGCGAGTTTTATATAAAAGCCGGGTTGGTACTTCTGGGATCTTCAATACTGTTTGGAGAGATTATGAAGGCAGGCGCATTTGGAATGATTCAGGCTGTTGTTGTTGTCTTACTTGTATGGAACTTTACCTTCTGGCTCTCAAAAAAGATGGGTGTAGATAAAGAGATGGGAGTTTTACTATCCACAGCAGTATCAATTTGCGGTGTTTCTGCTGCAATTGCCGCAAGCGGTGCAATGAAGGGAGATAGTAAAAAGCTCTCCTTTGTTGTATCTCTGGTTTTGGTAGTGGCAGTTCCAATGATGTATATAATGCCGTTTCTCTCAAATTTAATGGGGCTTACACAAGAGGTTGCCGGGGCCTGGCTGGGAGGGACAATAGATACCACTGGAGCCGTTGTAGCTGCAGGAAAATTTCTTGGAGATATCGCCGAATCACAAAGTGTGATAATCAAGTCATCTCAGAATGCTCTTCTGGGAGTTGCAGCATTTGCAATATCAATATATTGGTCTCTCAAAGGAACCAACACAGAGATTAAACCTACCGCATCGGTTCTTTGGGATAGGTTCCCTAAGTTTGTTATAGGATTTATACTTGCATCTGTTGTCTTTAGTTTCTTCCTTGAGCCTGCAACTGCCAAATCTTTGGGCGGAGCTTCGAAAGCGCTTAGAGAGACTCTATTCTCAATCGCATTTGTATCCATAGGGCTTGAAACAGATTTCAGAAAAGTATTCGGGAAGGAGAACAACAGGTACACAGCTACATTCTTAATTGCGCAGCTGTTCAATGTGCTTCTTACGCTTTTGGTTGCATTCCTGCTCTTTGGAAAGTATGAGTTTTCGTTTGGATTTTAAATCTCTGTTTGAAACGCAAATCTTTATAGATTAAAGAGCTCCAGAGCTTTCTGCATCTTTGCATTAATCTCACAATTAGATAGATTGCCTATACTCCCTTTATGAGTATGGGCAATTCTCTTTGGTGGCGTAAAAGTCCCGCTGTTAACCTCAACTCCAACCTCTTTATATGCATCCCTGAAAGGGGTCCCCTCTAGAACTCTTCTGTTTACCTCCTCTACGGTAAAGAGATAGTTATACTTTGGATCTTTAAGTATCTCATTATTTATCTTTATGTTATTAAGCATAAAGATTGTCATCTGCAGCACCTGATGGGCTGAGTCTATGACAGGAAAGAGGATCTCCTTAAGAAGTTGAAAGTCGCGGTGGTATCCGTGAGGCAGATTCTTTGTAAGCAAACTAATTTCGTTTGGAATACTCTCTGCCATATTGCATCTGCCTCTTATAATCTCCCAAACATCCGGGTTTTTCTTATGCGGCATAATGCTGGAACCGGTTGTAAGCTCGTCCGGGAAGGAGATGAAGCCGAAATTACCGCACATATACATTATTGCGTCACTGGCCAACTTGTTGAGTGTAGAGGCCAGGGCTGCCAGGGCAACAGCCACGGCCTTCTCTGTCTTGCCTCTGCTTATTTGTGCAGCAACAGAGTTATAGTTCATTGTACTAAAGCCAAGCAGCTCAGTTGTAAGATCTCTGTCCAGAGGGAAGGAGCTGCCATAACCAGCTGCAGATCCCAGCGGATTTTGATCTGTCACTCTCATTGCGGCTGCGAACATATAGATATCGTCAATAAGGGTCTCTGCATAGGCTCCAAACCAAAGGCCAAAAGATGACGGCATAGCAATCTGCCCGTGGGTATAGCCTGGCATAAGAATCTCTTTGTGCTCTTCACTCAGCTTTTGCAGCAGGTTAAAAAGAGTGAGAATTTCATCTTTCAGGGAGTTGATTTCCCATTTAAGATATAGCTTAATATCAGTAAGAACCTGGTCATTTCTGGACCTTCCGCTGTGAATCTTCTTTCCTACCTCACCTACTCTTTTAGTTAGAATAAGCTCAATTTGTGAGTGAATATCCTCTACACCGTCTTCCAGTTTAAAGCTGCCCGAAGCAATCTCCTCCTCTATCAACTTAAGCTCATTTGTAAGTAACTCCAGCTCTGCAGATGTCAAAAGAGATATACGCTCCAACATCTGAATATGTGCAAGAGAGCCCTTCACATCAAATGGTGCCAGACGAAGATCCAGCTCCCTGTCACGACCCACAGTAAAGCTCTCAACCAAGGCATCTGCACTCAACCCCTTACTCCATAAAGTACTCATATTTTTAAATTTAGCTTTTCAATAAAATTTATATATCCTTTTATACCACCGCACAGCTCATCTAAAGTTACATATTCGTCTGCTCTGTGCGATCTTGATGAATCTCCCGGCCCCATCTTTATTGCCGGCACACTCAACCTCATCCAGTCCGATGTGGTTGGCGAAACATAGCTCTCAACAGAACAGAGCTCCAGTGTTTTCATAAGTGGATGACCGACAGGGGTTGCAGATGATCTGTTGCTTAAGTTTCTGGCCTTAAGGTCACTCTTTACGATTTGCTTAAGCTCATTAAGTATCTCAGTGTTATCGTAAACATCTGTTGGTCTTATATCTATCACAAAGCTGCATAATTCGGGTACAACATTATGCTGTGAACCGGCAGCGATCTGAGTAACAGTCATCTTTACCTCACCCATTAACGGAGATATCTTATTAAACTTATGCTCTTTAATCTCTAAAATATCATCCAAAGCTAAGTATATTGAATTTACTCCCTCTCCCCTGGCTGCGTGACCACTCACACCCTTTGCACTCCCGTCAATTACCAGCAAACCCCTCTCGGCTATGGCTGCTTTCATCTGTGTAGGCTCTCCTACTATAGCGGCATCAATCCTTCCGGCCTCTTTCAAAGCGAGCGATATCCCGTCAGCTCCCGAGTTCTCCTCCTGGGCAGATATTAGCAGAAGCAGATTAAAATCCAATTTTCCCTGTTGCTTAAACCATAAAAAAGCCTGAATCATTGAAACAACAGATGCTCCGGCATCGTTGCTCCCAAGCCCCAAAACTTTATCATTGTCAAGTGGTGGGTTGAAAGGGTCGAATGTGTACCCCTCTGTAGGCTTAACTGTGTCTATATGTGAGTTTAACATTAAAACAGGAGCATCAACAGAGGCACAGTTTAAACGGGCTATTATATTGTTTTGAACCCTCTCAACTGTAACTTCTTTAGATTTAAGATAGGCAGATACAATTGCCGCACACAAAGACTCCTCACAAGAGAATGATGGCACAGAGACCATCTTTCTTAAAAGATTTGCGGCATCTTCCAGATATGTACTCAACTCTTTTTCGGTTATAGCCGGGGTCATAGCAGATAGTTGTTTTTAAAATATTCCTTTGTAGCTACTTTAAAACAGTTCCCTTATTGTTACCAAGGTTTGAGGCGTGTTTTATAAATACCTCAGATACACCGTTATCTATTGCAAAGAATGCATTATCCATCTTTGGGATCATTCCGTCTCTTATAACTCCCGAAGCCTTTATTGATTCGTAATTTACCCTGGTAATGAGTGGAATTATAGACTCCTCATCATCCGGATTTGAGAGAACACCCTGTTTTTCGAAACAGTAGATAAGACGGGTGTAGTAATCTCTTGAGAGGGCAATGGCAATGGAAGAGGCCATTGTATCTGCATTGGTGTTAAGGATAGATCCGTTACGATCGTGAGTAATTGCACAAAATACCGGAGTGATTCCTTTGCCTAGCATACTGAGTAAAAATCCTGTATTAATTTGATGCGGGTCTACATCTCCAACATAGCCAAAATCTACCGGAACAGGAGATCTTCTTACAGCTGGGACACAATCTGCATCAGCTCCGGATAGACCAATAGAGTTACACCCTATTTTTTGCAATTTGGCAACAATACTCTTATTTATCCATCCCGCATATACCATCGAGACCAACTTTAACGTCTCCAAATCTGTAATTCTTCTACCCTGATGCATCTTGGTTTTAATCCCTAACTTGTCTGCCATCTCGCTTGCCAAAACTCCTCCACCGTGTACAAGAATTTTTGGACCATCAATTTTTTCAAACTTTTCCAGGAAAACCTCCAGTTCATCCGGCCGGTCAATAATGTTCCCTCCAATTTTAATTACAGTTAATGTTTTCATAACAAGCTTTTTAAAATTATTAAAATTGATGACGAATATATTCTCTAGAGTGCTTTTAGCATCTCTCTTATTACAACCTGCGCAGATACCACTCTGTTTGCAGCTTGCGGAACGACAATTGATCCAGCCCCCTCTATCACATCGTCACTTACAATCATATTTCTTCTGACAGGTAAGCAGTGCATAAATTTGGCATTATTGGTGAGTTGCATCTTTGCAGAATCTACCATCCAACTTCTGTCGATATTGAGTATTTGACCATAAGTAGCATCATTAAATGACGACCAATTCTTAGCATATATAAAATCTGCACCCTCAAATGCTTTTAGATTGTCATACTCTACCTTTGCGTTACCAACAAAATCTTCTGAAAGCTCATACCCCTTGGGATGGGTAATAACAAACTCATAGTCGCTTCTATTCATCCACTCTGCAAAGGAGTTGGCTACTGCTTGTGGCAAAGCTTTGGGATGAGGTGCCCAGGTAAGAACTACCTTGGGTCTTTTAACTGTTTTATACTCCTCAATTGTTATAAGATCTGCAAAACTTTGTAGCGGGTGCCTGGTTGCTGCCTCCATACTAAATACAGGTCTGCCGGAGTACTCAATAAACTGGTTTATTACAGTTTCATTATAATCTTCTGTTTTATTCTGAAGCCCGGCAAATGCTCGTACTCCGATAATGTCACAATATGAGCCCATTACCGGAATAGCCTCCAGGATATGCTCCGGCTTGTCGCCATCCATAATTACGCCTCTCTCGGTCTCAAGTTTCCAGGCTCCCTGATTAATGTCCAAAACTATGACATTCATTCCCAGGTTCATTGCCGCCTTTTGTGTACTCAGCCTGGTTCTTAAACTGGAGTTGAAAAATATCATTAACAGCGTTTTGTTGTGCCCAAGGGCAGAATCTGCAAAAGGAGCTGTTTTAACCTCTTTTGCAAGTTCAAGAGCCCTGTCCAAAGGGCCTATGTCGTTAACACAGGTAAATTTTTTCATAATTAATGTGACTCTTTGATTTTAATAATAGCCTTTTCAAATCTTAACAAAAAGAGGTCAATCTCCTCCATCGTTACGGTTAAGGGGGGTAGTAAGCGAATTATGTTACTCTTTGCACCGCCTGTGAAGATTTTCTGGTCAAACAGCAGATTATCTCTCACCGGTATAAACTCCGCACTCATTTCTACTCCAATCATCAGCCCTTCACCTCTAATTTCCGAAATAACACCTTCGGGATGGTTATCCCAAACCCTCTTTAGACCTCGCTTTAAATAGGCCCCCTTTAGAGCAGCAGCCTCTACAAGGCCTTCATTTTCAATAATCTCAAGAACTGCTATTGCAGCAGCACAGGCAAGATGATTTCCTCCGAATGTGGTTCCCAGCATTCCCATTTCTGCTTTAATCATTGGGGAGATAATTGTACCGCCAATTGGGAATCCATTTCCCATACCTTTAGCAGTCGTTACTATATCTGCTTTAATCCCCGAGAGCTGATGTGCAAAAAATTTTCCACTCCTTCCGTATCCACTCTGAATCTCATCTACAATAAGTACAACACCATTTTTTGTCGCCTCCTCTCTGAGCGATTTCAGGAATGAGTGCTCCGGTGAGTAGATACCGGCCACCCCCTGAATTCCTTCAACAATCACAGCTGCATACTCTCCGCCGGAGAGCTCTCTCTTTGCCGCCTCAATGTCATTTAGCTGAACAAATTCAACTTTATGAAACGAGTTGAAAGGGCTTACAATCTTAGGAATATCTGTAACTGCAACAGCACCGGAGCTGCGTCCGTGAAACGCTCCTCTGAACGCCAATATCTTGGACTTTCCGGTGTGAAATGAGGCAAGTTTGAGAGCATTCTCGTTTGCTTCAGCACCCGAATTTGAGAGAAAAAGTGAGTAATCTTCGTAACCGCTAAGCCTGCCTAATCTTTGGGCCAGCTCCTGTTGAAGCGGATTTATGACCGAATTGGAGTAAAATGATATCTTCTCCAACTGATTTATTAGCTTCCCGTTATATTTCGGGTGCGAATGCCCCACGGAGATAACTGCGTGACCACCGTAGAAGTCCAGATACTCCACGCCATCCCTGTCCCAGACACGACAACCTTTTGCTTTAACCGGCTCTATAGGCCAAAGTTTATATACATCAAATGTATTCATATCATTATCAATTAAAAGGCACTACCCTTTAGTCTAAGGGCGCTGCTCTCCTCTATGGAGAACATAAGATTCATATTTTGAACGGCTTGGCCGGATGCCCCCTTAAGGAGGTTATCAATTACAGATGTTATATGCCAGTAACCGTTGTGGCTCTCTATATGTAAAAGGGTTTTGTTCGTATTAACAACCTCTTTCATCGATATCGGTTCTCTTGATATCTTCACAAAAGCCGAACCCGAGTAGAAGTTGTTGTAGAGTGAATAAACCTGCTCTAAAGTGAGATCTCCGGTGATTTTTGTGTATATGCTTGCAAAGATACCTCTGGTAAAATCTCCTCTTATTGGAACAAAATTTATATTGGGGATCTCACCCAATGCAGCGGAATGCTCTTGGGTTGCAGATGACAAACTTTTTGCGGATATCGTTTCCAGAACTCTCTTAATCTCTCCAAGATGCTGATGGGTAAATGGTTTGTAAACAGAGATATTGGAATCTCTGTAGCTAAAGTGAGTGCTCTCGGAGAGACTTTTTCCTGCCCCTGTAGACCCTGTAATAGCGTGAATATGAATATCGTCATTCAATTTTGCATCGACAGCCAAAGGTAAAAGAGCTAAAAGGATGGATGTTGCAAAACAACCCGGGTTTGCTATGTATTTTGCCTTTACTATCTCCTCCCTGTTGAGTTCGCAAAGTCCATAAACAAAATCTTCACCTTTGTAATGTGTCTCCAATCTAAAATCGTTTCCTAAATCTATAATTTTGCAGCTTTCGGGCAGATTTAGCTCATCCAGATATCTCTTTGAGAGTCCGTGACCCAGAGTGAGAAAAATAAGGTCAATCTCCTTACGCCCCTGTGGTGAGCTAAGGTCCGAAGTGAAACGCAGATTGGTATCTCCCGTGAGGTCTTTATGAACTGACGAGACCATCTCCCCGGCAAGAGTGCTGCTTAAAACAGCCGAAATCTCAACCATTGGGTGGTTTAGTAGTATTCTCAGGAGCTCCCCGGCTGTATATCCGGTTCCTCCTGCAATTGCAACTCTAATCATCTTTGTGTACTGAATAATAGATTTTCAAAGGGTTGGCAAGAACCTTGGTGAACCCGATTACATCTTGCCCGGTGAAGGATTTGTTTGCCTCCCCGTACTCTCCGAACTTACTGCTCATAAGATCGTATGGTGTCTCACACCCTAAAATGGCAAAATGATAAGGACGCAACTCTGCCTCAACAACTCCGGTAACATATTTTTGGGTATTATCCATAAACACCTCAATATTTCTCATCAAAGGATCCAGATACTGAGCCTCGTGCATCAGCTGGCCATACCAACCGGCAAGTTGCTCTTTCCAGTATAACTGCCCTTTTGTTAAAGTATGCTTCTCCAGCAGATGGTGCCCTTTTACTAAAATAAGCGGAGCAGGAGCCTCAAATCCAACTCTCCCCTTTATTCCAATAATTGTATCTCCAACGTGCATATCCCTCCCTACACCATATTTACCACCAAGTTCGTTTATTGATCTTATGATTTCAACGGGGTTATCTCTCTTGCCGTTAAGAGCTACCGGCTCTCCCTTTTCAAATGTTATCTTAATTCTAACGGGTTCTGTAAGGGATATCTGCGATGGGTAGGCATCTTCCGGGAGTACTCCGGCGGAGGAGAGTGTCTCGACACCTCCGACACTTGTGCCCCATAGTCCTTGATTTATAGAGTATTTCGCCTTTTCCCAGGAGAAGTTAAACCCTTTGCTTTGCAGATAGTTAATCTCCTCCATTCTGGTTAAAGAGAGCTCCCGGATGGGTGCCAGAACTTTAACAGAGGGGGCCATAACCTCAAAAACCAGATCAAATCTCACCTGATCGTTTCCCGCTCCGGTGCTGCCGTGGGCAACATATGAAGCATCAAGTTTTTTAACGTGATCCAGTACAGCCATCGCCTGAAAAATTCTCTCTGAACTGACAGAGAGCGGATATGTAGAATTTTTTAATATATTTCCAAATAATAGATACTTAATACCTTTCTGGTAGTACTCCTCAACTACATTTATATTTACGTGAGAGGCTGCTCCAAGCTCCAGAGCCCTCTGCTCAATACGACTCTCCTCCTCAGGAGAGAACCCCCCTGTGTTAACCATTACTGTATGCACCTCCAACCCCTTCTCCTGCTTAAGATAGGGAACACAAAATGATGTATCCAGCCCTCCGCTGAATGCTAATACGACCTTCTCCTTCATTTTACTATTTTTTAGACGAAATAATTGAATTAATCTTAACCAGTGGGTTAATTATAAGCGTTTTACCTGCAGATACCAAGGCCGGAGCAAATTTTGACTTAGGCACTTCGGCAGGATCGTAGAGAAGCCCTGTACAGAGGCACATCTTATAGTCATTTCTCTGAAGAACATCAAAGTTTCTGCAACCCTGACACCCTTTCCAGAACTCCTTATCGTCTGTAAGCTCCGAGAAGGTTACAGGTTTAAACCCTAACTGGGTGTTGAGTTTCATTATTGCAAGGCCGGTAGTAATACTAAAGATCTTCGCATTTGGGTAGAGCTTTTTTGAAAGTTCAAATATCTTGGTCTTCACCTTCTTTGCCAAACCTTGGTTTCTGTATTTATGAGCGATTATAAGGCCTGAGTTTGCAACAAACTTACTGTGACTCCAGGTCTCAATATAAGCAAATCCTGCCAGCTCCTTACCGTCAAGTGCAATTACAGCCTTAGATGAGACCATTTTTTGGGCTATATACTCCGGACTCCTCTTTGCTATTCCGGTTCCGCGCTCCAATGCAGATATATATACCAACTCGCAGATAGCATCTGCATAAATAACGTGGCTTGAATCAGCCACATAAATGTTTATATTCATCGTAGAATTAAACAGTTTAAAATGTAAATATGTAAATAATATGCAGGAGACTATACCTGCGTAGATTTACGGCACAAGGCCGGATAATAAACAGCTGCCCTTCCTAGGCACATCGTCGGACGTGTCTATGATTAAAGTTAGAGTTGATATGTGCGCTGTTATGTTTCATTATCGCGGCAAAGGTAAAAGAAATATTTATAAAATCATTACCTTTGAAGACTAAACTTAAAAAAGATATGGAACATACCAACAGCAAGCCAAAAGGGCTCCCGGAAAACGCTTATCGCGAATTAAAAGAGGGTGAAGAGTATAAACCACTTATGTCTGCGGGAAAGAGCTATCCCGAAGTGACACCCTGGTCGGTTTTTATGGGTGTAATTATGACTGTTATTTTTTCGGCAGCTGCCGCATATCTGGGACTGAAAGTAGGTCAGGTATTTGAAGCAGCCATTCCTATAGCCATTATTGCAGTTGGCCTTTCGGGCGCCTTAAAGAGGAAAAATGCTCTTGGAGAGAATGTTATTATTCAGTCTATAGGAGCCAGCTCCGGAGCTATTGTAGCAGGAGCTATCTTTACAATGCCCGCTCTCTATATACTTCAGGCAAAATATCCGGAACTTACAGTAGATTTTGCAAAGGTGTTTATGAGCTCCCTCCTGGGAGGAGTTTTGGGTATTCTATTCCTGATTCCATTCAGAAAATATTTTGTCTCCGATATGCACGGAAAGTATCCTTTCCCGGAAGCTACTGCTACAACCCAGGTTCTTGTTAGTGGAGAGAGCGGTGGAAGCAGTGCTAAAGTTCTATTAATGAGTGGTCTTGTTGGAGGTCTTTACGATTTTATCGTCTCTACTTTTGGCTTCTGGTCCGAAGTCTTCTCCTCCCGGGTTTTACCTTTTGGAGAGATGGTTGCCACTAAGGCAAAGGTGCTTCTTAAAATAAATGTGGGTGCTGCAGTTTTGGGGCTTGGATATATTGTAGGTCTTAAATATGCCTTTATTATTTGTTGTGGATCTATGCTCATATGGTTTGGAGTAATTCCTCTGATGAATATCTTTTTCGGTGCGCAGGTTATTGACCTTATGGGTACAGGAATAACTCAAACAATCTCTCAAATGGCCCCGGAGCAGATCTTCCGTGATTACGGAAGGCATATCGGTATTGGTGGTATAGCAACAGCAGGTATAATAGGAATTATCAAATCTGCAGGTATTATTAAAACTGCATTTGGTATGGCTGCAAAGGAGTTCAAAGGGGGCTCGGATGTTAACAAAAATGTAGCCAGGACACAAAAAGATCTTCCTATGAAGATAGTTGCAATCGGCATCGGTATTGCTCTTATCGCAACATTCATCTTCTTCTACTTTGGCGTAGTTAACAATCTGCTTCACGCAATTATTGCAATTCTGGTGGTGGGTGTTATTGCTTTCCTCTTCACAACGGTAGCAGCCAATGCAATTGCGATAGTTGGAACCAACCCGGTAAGCGGAATGACCCTTATGACACTTATTCTTGCATCAGTTATTATGGTAGCATCGGGATTAAAGGGGACAGCGGGAATGACAGCCGCACTTATTATCGGGGGCGTTGTATGTACTGCTCTCTCTGTAGCCGGTGCATTTATTACAGATCTTAAGATTGGATATTGGCTGGGATCAACACCTATAAAACAGCAGCAGTGGAAGTTTCTCGGGACACTTGTGGCAGCGGCTACCGTGGGTGGAGTGATGATAATTCTTAACAAGACATATGGTTTTGTTGGTGAGCACGCTCTGGTTGCACCTCAGGCAAACGCAATGGCGGCGGTAATTGAACCGTTGATGTCCGGTGGAGGTGCTCCATGGCTTCTTTACGGAATTGGTGCAATTATCTCTATTACACTTGCATTCTTAGGTATCCCTGCTCTGGCCTTCTCTCTGGGTATGTTTATCCCTCTGGAGCTAAACCTTCCTCTTCTGGTTGGTGGAGCAGTAGCTTGGTATGTATCTACAAGAAGTAAAGATGAAAATCTTAATAACGAGAGAAAAGAGAGAGGAACACTTATTGCCTCCGGGTTTATTGCCGGTGGTGCCCTAATGGGAGTTATGAGTGCCATTATTCGTTTTGCAGGTATTAATCTTACCAGCAAGGAGTGGATGGAGTCTGTTCCTGCCGAGTATCTGGCCCTCTTTATGTATGCAATTATTATAGTTTACCTTGCCTGGGATAGTTTAAGAGCCAAGCTGGAGAAATAGAGTTATTATTGATTTAATTATGGAAGGTAATTTCTGGTTGGCGTTCTCTCTTACGGTATTTGCGGGGTTATCCACTGCCATTGGCAGTGCAGTGGTTCTCTTTACAAAAAAATTCTCCCCAAGATTTCTTGCCGCCTCTTTGGGTTTCTCTGCAGGTGTGATGATTTTTATCTCTCTCGTTGAGCTGTACGGAGATGCAAAAGAGTCCCTGATTAACCTTTTTGGAGAGAGTAAAGGAGATTTTATCACCCTGTTATCATTCTTTGGAGGGATAGCTATTATTGCGATTATTGACTACCTGGTTCCATCTTACGAAAACCCTCACGAACCCGGTGAACTCTCTATTAAAGAGAGCAATGCCAGGGTGACCAAAGAGGGAATGATGAGGCTGGGGATGATGTCTGCTTTTGCAATAGGAATTCACAACTTCCCCGAAGGTATTGCAACTTTTGTTACAGCTATGAATGACCCTAATATGGGGTTAAGCATAGCAATCGCAGTGGGTATACACAACATCCCGGAGGGAATTGCGGTTGCAGTTCCTATCTACTACGCAACTCAAAGCAAAGGGAAGGCCTTTTTTCACTCCTCCCTCTCCGGTCTTGCAGAGCCAATAGGGGCAATTGTAGGGTATTTTCTGCTCTCTTTCCTGTTTGACGAATCCTTTATGGGCGTTATTCTGGCAGGAGTTGCGGGGATAATGGTATATATCTCTTTAGATGAACTTCTGCCTACTGCAGAGAAGTATGGAGAGCACCACCCCGCTATAATAGGGGTGATTGCAGGAATGGCCGTTATGGGTGGAAGTATGCTGTTTCTTTAGCATAGAAATTTGATATAGACAATTTAAAAAAAGAGATCTTATGAAAGATAAAATACTGGAAAAATTCCTTAGATACATATCTGTGGATACAGCATCTGACCCGGAATCATCTTCACAACCGAGCAGCGCCAAACAGCTGGACCTATCCCGGATGTTGCTTAAAGAGCTTAAGGAGATGGGCATTGTGGATGCCTCTCTGGACGAATTCGGTTATGTAATGGCCACAATACCATCGAACTTGCCAGCAGGAAAAAAGGTTCCTGTTATTGGCTTTATTGCTCACGTAGATAGCGCACCTGACGCTCCCGGAGCGGGTATCAACCCTCAGATTATCAAAGAGTACAATGGAGAGGATATCGTCATTAACAAGGATAAAAATATGATAATGAAGGTTGAGGAGTTCCCGGAACTTCTTAAATATAGGGGTCAGACCATTATCACTACAGACGGAAATACCCTGCTCGCTGCAGACGATAAGGCGGGTATTGCAGAGATTATGTCTGCTGCTGAGTATATAATGGGCAACCCCGATTTTATGCACGGAGAGATAAAGATTGGTTTTACTCCTGATGAGGAGATTGGGCGTGGTGTAGATAAGTTTGATGTTACCAGGTTTGGGGCAGAGTATGCATACACCCTTGACGGTGGAGAGATAGGAGAACTTGAATACGAGAACTTTAACGCAGCATCTGCAAAGATCTTTATTCAGGGGAGAAACATCCATCCGGGGTATGCCAAAGATAAGATGATCAATGCAATAATACTTGGTACAGAGTTCAACTCTCTTTTGCCTGTTGAGCAGAGGCCGGAGTTTACCCAGCACTATGAGGGGTTCTTCCATATTATCCGCTTTGACGGAACTGTGGAGGAGGCAACAATCCAGTATATCATTCGTGACCACGACTTTGAGAAGTTCGATTTCAAGAAAAATCTTATCGAAGAGTCTGTGACATATATGAACAAAAAGTATGGTCCCGGTACATTCCGTCTTGAGCTGAAAGATCAATATTTCAATATGAAAAAACAGGTTGAACCTCACTATCATATTGTAGAAAAGGCGGTTACAGCAATGGAGATGGCCGGAGTGAAGCCTCAAATCAAACCTATACGCGGAGGGACAGACGGCGCAAGACTCTCATTTATGGGTCTCCCCTGCCCAAACATCTTTGCCGGAGGTCACAACTTCCACGGGCGTTATGAGTACATCCCTCTTGAGAGTATGGCCAAGGCAACCGAGGTGGTTTTGAATATTATTAAGCTTTATGCGAAATAGTGTTCGGGTTAATCTTACACATTTTAGACATTTTTAAAATTAGAAAAATATGCTACTAACAACAACATCTACACTCCAGGGAAAGGAGATTGAACAATACTACGGGCTGGTTTCTGGCGAGTCGATTATCGGAGCAAACATCCTTAAAGACTTTATGGCGGGTATCCGCGACATAGTTGGCGGCCGTTCGGGCTCTTATGAGAGGGTTCTTAGAGAGGCCAAAGAGGATGCCATAAGAGAGATGACTGCACAGGCTGCCTCACTGGGAGCCAATGCAATTATTGGAATTGACCTGGATTACGAAACCATTGGTGGCACAATGCTTATGGTAACGGCCGCCGGCACAGCAGTGAGGTACAAATAGATTTCCGGGAATTTTCTCCGGGATATAATCCTGAGAGTTTACCTGGGATTTCCGGATTAAACATATAGATATGTTCGATTTTGACAAAGTGGTTGACCGCAGGGGTAGCTCCTGCTTTAAATATGATGCGCGGAGAGAGGTTTTCGGAAGGGAAGATATTCTCCCTATGTGGGTGGCCGATATGGATTTCCAGTCGCCCCCTTGTGTGATTGATGCGGCCAGGAGGTTGTGTGACCTTGGTGTTTTTGGCTACACCTACCGCTCAAGGGAGTCCAAAGAGCTTTTCATTCAGTGGGTTCTCGAAAGGTATGGCTGGAAAATAGGTATTGAGCAACTCTCATCCTCTCCGGGAATTGTGGCTGCTTTGCCTGTAGCAATTATTGCATTTACATCTGTAGGCGATAAAATTCTTATTCAAACTCCGGTTTACCCGCCGTTCCACGCAATTGTGAAGGAGAACGGCCGCGAGCTGGTATGCTCTCCCCTTAAAATTCAAGAGGATGGTTATGTGATTGACTGGGAGAATTTTGAAAGCAAACTTGCAGGTGGAGTGAAGATGTTTATAATGAGTAACTCCCACAACCCTATAGGCAAGGTGTGGAGTTACGATGAGCTAAAGAAGATGGGCGAACTCTGTTGCAAATATGGTGTTTTGATCTTCTCCGACGATATCCACGCAGATCTTGCACTTTACGGTAACCGCCATACCATTATGGCCGCTATCTCGCACGAGATTGCAATGAACACTATAACCGCAATGGCCCCAAGCAAGACCTTTAATATTGCAGGGATGCTAAACTCGGTGATTATTGCCGAAAACGACGAAATTCTGAAACGTTTTGATAAAGAGCTTAATAAACTCCATTTGGGTCTGGGAAACATCTTCGGCCATATAACGATGGAGGCGGCCTACAGAGATGGAGGCCCGTGGCTGGAGGAGCTTTTGCGCTATCTGGAGAGAAATATAGATTTCGCCTACGATTTTATTAAGGCAGAGGTTCCCGGGGTCACCTTCTTTAAACCACAGAGCTCCTTCCTGTTATGGCTCGACTTCCGTGGTACCGGCCTGCCTCACAAAGAGGTGGCAAACAGACTCCTAAACGACGCCAAACTGGGCCTAAACGACGGACTCACCTTTGGCCCCGACGGCGAAGGATTCTTTAGAATGAACATCGGCACCCCGCTATCGGTAGTGCAGGATGGGATGGAGAGGCTGCGCAAGATTTTACTATAACACTCTTTTCAAGAATCCTGGTAAATTGACCACGTGTTGAAGTAGAACTTTTGATAATTTGCATCTGTTACATAAAAATATTTGTTTTTATTTTTTTTAATATAGATTTGTACTCAGAAAAGAGAGTAAAATTTTATGAATTTTCACCAATCAACTTCGCCGGTAATTGTTTCCACATCCATTACAATTACTACCACTACAACAACACTGTTGTATGGATGAAGTTGGCATTGAATAAATTCAATAAATAATATAGCCGGCTTCATTTAAATGGGGCCGGTTTTTTTATGTATAACTTAATAACATTTAAACTATGAAGATTTTAAAATTCGGAGGTTCGTCTGTTGGCAATAAAGAGATCGTGCAATAAAATTGCTTATATTAGCGAGAGAGGCCTTTACAAAGCTGAGCCGGAGAGAATTGTGGTAGATTGTCACGGTACAACTCCATTTAATAATTTGAGATCAAGTAATAACATATTGTCTTTCAGAAATAAGTATTGTAATGAGAACTAAAAACAAAGAGATAAGGGTTTTTGCCCCGGCCACCGTCTCCAATATTGCTTGTGGTTTTGATATTATGGGGTTTGCTATTGATATGCCGGGAGATGAATTGGTTTTGAGGGTGAGTGAAAAACCGGGGGTGCGGATTGTGAAGATTACCGGTGACAATGGCCGGCTAACCTACAATCCGGAGTTTAACACTGGGGGTAAACCTGTACTCTCAATGATAAAGGCTTTCGGGATAGATTGCGGTGTGGAGATTGAGATTCACAAGCAGATGCCCCTTGGAAGCGGGCTTGGTTCGAGTGCTGCAAGTGCAGTGGCTGCAGCTTTTGCAATGAATAAGCTTTTTGAACTGAATCTCTCCGAAAGTGAGCTGCTCCCTTTTGCTATTGAGGGTGAGATGATTGCCAGTGGCTCCCTTCACGCCGATAATGTTGCCCCGGCTCTCTACGGGGGCTTTGTTCTCATCCGCAGTTACCACCCCATTGACATAATAAAACTTGATGTTCCCAAAGAGCTCTTCTGCTCGGTAATCCACCCCCACATTGAGATCTCTACCAAGGAGGCCAGAGAGTTGCTTCCGGAGCAGATACCTCTCTCCACAGCTATAAGACAGTGGGGAAACACCGCAGCGCTTGTGGCCGGGCTCCTTAAGAGTGACTTCGCTCTTATTGGCCGGTCGCTGGAGGATTTTGTTGCAGAGCCTGTTCGGTCCCGTTTGATTCCGGGGTTTGCGCAGATGAAGCAGGCGGCTCTGGATGCCGGTGCTATCGGTTGCAGCATAAGTGGCTCGGGTCCGTCGCTCTTCGCCCTCTCCGATTCGCGGGATAGGGCAGATAAAATTGCCAAATCTATGCAGATGGCTCTCAATACCTTTAACCTTGGGTCCGATCTATATGTTTCTGCCGTAAATACCCAGGGACCGCGGATTTTGAACTGCCAGACTTTTGTGTAAGCATCTGCATATCAATATTATGAAAATTACAAAATTCAAAAAACTTCAAACCTTAAATTGCATCACCCACAATTACAGCACATTACACAAAACTCTGCCAGATGATTCTCTTTAGCACAAACAACAAAAACTACAAAGTAAGCTTCCGGGAGGCTATCCTGCAGGGGCTTGCTCCCGATGGCGGGCTATTTATGCCACAATCGCTGCCCCACTTCTCTCCGGCATTCATCAACAACTTAAGGGGTTTAAGTTTTAGTGAACTCTCTTTTCGGCTATCCAGAGAGATCCTTGCAGATGAGATTCGTTCCGGTGAGATTCCGGAGAGCGATTTGGAGAGAATTGTTTACAAAGCTCTCAACTTCGATGCTCCGCTCATAGATATGGGTAACAATACCTATGTCCTTGAGCTTTTCCACGGCCCTACCCTTGCCTTCAAGGATTTCGGAGCGCGATTTCTGGCCGGGATGATCTCCCACTATGGAGTTGAGAAAACTGTGGTGCTGGTTGCCACCTCCGGCGATACCGGCAGTGCTGTTGCAAATGGCTTTCACAATGTACCGGGCGTAGATGTCGTGATTCTCTACCCATCCGGAAAAGTGAGCAAAATTCAGGAGCAACAACTCACAACCCTCGGAGGAAATGTCACCGCCCTAGAGGTCAACGGCACCTTTGATGACTGCCAGCGAATGGTAAAAGAGGCCTTTGCAGATACCGCCCTCCGCAAGCGTATCAACCTCTCATCTGCAAACTCCATCAACATCGCCCGGCTGCTCCCCCAATCATTCTACTACTTCTATGCCGCCGCCCGTCTGGCAACCCTTGAACCCATCCCGGCCGGCGGGCCATCTCAACTTTCCGGCAGACCATTTCACCCGACCGGGGGGCCATCTAACCTCTCCGGCAGTGCATCTCACCTTTCCGGCGGGCCATCTCACCCGGCCGGTGAACGGCCTCTTGTATTCTCGGTGCCAAGCGGCAACTTTGGAAACCTCACCGCCGGACTCTTTGCAATGCAGATGGGACTTCCTGTCCACCGCTTTGTTGCCGCCGTAAACTCCAACGATATCTTTCCCAAATATCTGCAAACAGGCAAGTTCGAACCAAAACCATCCATCCCCACCCTCTCAAACGCAATGGATGTAGGCAACCCAAGCAACTTTGCCCGTATCCAAGCCCTGTTTGGCAATGCGGACTCCGCCGGGAAGGTGATCTTCAGCCACTCCTACTCCGACTCTCAAACCCTTGAAGCAATTCGCGAAATCTACACCCAACACAACTACCTGATGGACCCCCACGGCGCCGTCGGCTACCTCGCCCTCCAGGAGTTTCTAGCTTGCCGGCAAAGCGATTTGAACCAGCATAGCGATTCGCACCAGCCAGGCAATTTGCACCAGCACAGCGATTTGAACCTGCCAGCCGACTCACGCAACATCAACACTATAACCGACTTAGGAGACATTGCTAACAATTTCAATTCCATTATATTGGAGACTGCCCACCCCGCAAAATTTGCCGAAACTGTTGAGAGCGCAACGGGCATTAAAGTCAAAATCCCAGATTCCCTTGCAAGATGCCTCAAGCTAGAGAAGATCAGTAAAAAAATGAATCTTTCGGAGTTTTTGAAGAACTTTGGCAGTGTTTAACTAGCAGTGTTTTGTGAAACAGACTGATTTATAGATGTTTAAAAATCAGTATCTTGGGAATTTTGTAAAGTACTAAAATCAACTTATTAATTAATAAGCACTTACACAAAACTCTAACAGATGAAAATGTGGTCTGCTGCGCAGGTGTGTTTACCGCTTCGCGGGCGAGCTCCTAGGGATCTGTTACCTTACCGGCAGTGGTGATAGTGCCCAGCCGGTTGCTGTTGAGATATAGGGAATGAGCACCATAGCCAGTTTTTGTTGGCCGCTGTAGTTGGGGTGACCCACAGAACCGAGATCTGAATCGGAGTTGTAGACCCCCTGCAGATAGGCGGTAAAGTGGAGCTTTTTATCTGCTCTCGCCCGTACGAACTCTTGCAGATATTCAAATGCGGGTCCGCGATTAGGGGCAACGCAGAGAATTGGAACATCTCCGTACTTCTCTCTTAATCTGTCAATTATTATTGAGTAGGCTCCCAGAAACTCCTCTTTGAGAGGATGTGGTTTGGTCGAAAAATCGTTTGAGCCCAAGTTGATGACTACTATATCCGGCTTGTAGGAGGTGAAGTTCCACATCTGCCCGGGTTCCATATCGAAAGTCTGGAGCATCTTGTCTTTCATAGATATGCGGGAAACTCTTGAAGTATCTCCATAATTTCTTGCGGCTCCCCATCCGGAGTGGGCGATAAGGGTGTAGTCGGCGTTAAAGTATCTGGAGATTATGGCTCCGAAGGCCAGGTTACAGTTCTCTGTCGAGGCAAGAAATTTCTCATCCTTAGATTTTCCCTCTGTACCAAACCCTACAGTTAATGAGTTTCCAATAAACTCGATATGTCTTGTTCTTCCCGGATTGTACTCCAGAATCTTCCCGGTTTTAGAGAGATACAGTGTGTGGATTGTGCTCTTTCCCTGTTCTCCCTCGCTCCTTTTTTGCAAACGAACTACATTGTTCTTGCCCTTTAGACCGCTGGCAAGCACAATGACCGAATCCTTCCCGAATGTTTCTACTACCCCTTGTTCAACTCCGTTCACAAAAAGGTTGTAATAGTTCTTACGGGTGTCGGAGACCTTTATAGCCAGAAAGCTGCCTGTGAATTTGAGCTCCATATAGGAGCCGCTCCAGTCAAAACTTACAGAGCCATCCTCATTTTTTACTATCCTGCCGGTATATCTGATATTTGAATGGTCTCCGGGAATCTCTTTTTTAAAACTTAAAAGAGCCATTGCCCCCCCATTTTGAACTTGAGACTGTGCCTTCAATCTTTTGCGCTTCATCTGCTCAACAGACTGCATATGTGCACGATTATGAAACTCATTCGCTGCCTCTATTGCCCACAAATGGTCTTTCTGAGCCTGAGCGTTTGCAGCATTATGTGTTTGGAGTGCCTGATTGTGTGCAGTTTGAGTTTGGAGTGCCTGGTTATGGAGCTCATTGTGTGATTGATGAGTTTGAAGTGCCTGATTATGAGCCTGTGTATGTGCTTGAGTGTGCGCCTGCATCAATTGGTTTTGCGCCTCTATGTTTGCGTTTGTTTGAGCCTGGGATACAACCTCTTGGCCACTTATATTCACATTAAAAGAGAGAAAAAACAAGAGAGAGAGGGCTGCTGCAGATTGTTTTGTAACCATTTGAATAACTTTTAATTAAACTTAATTTATCTTTGATAATGCAAATCAGTTACCTCAATTGTGGCTTGGATTTTGATTTGGATTAAATTTTATCTAAAATATTGGGTTATGATTTATTTTTGATTTGGATTAAATTTTATCTAAAATATTGTATTACAATTTGGTTTGGGCGGGGCTTATTATTTCTCCTCTAAAATTTATGCCAAAATTCTCAAATGGATTTAAAATTTTATCAATCAACACTGCACAATCAAGACGGGTTAGAGCTCTTTTACCCTTAAGAAGTTTTATGTAATCTTGCAACTCTTTGGTTTGGTCTGGGCTGGCGCTCTTGTCTATGAGGGAGATAAATTGTGAAATTGACTCCAGAGTAACAAAGTTATCATCTCCAAATTTAGATGAGATAATTGTGAATTCGTTATGACTCTTTTTAGCACCATCCTTAAGATCTGTACCCAAGGCCTCACCATAAAACTCTTTGAGCCCGGCAGCGAGTTCGCTATTTTTGATTAGAGAGTCTGCATAGAACCAGGTTTGATTCTCCCACCCCTTGTTTAGCCCGACACCCTTGATGATACCAGTAACACCAACCCTCTGGAGAGTTTTAAAATGGGGATGATCTACAGGAAGATCCAGATAAGGAAGAAGATATCCCCTACCCTTAAGAATCTCTGTTTGAACATCTCTAACCGACACCTCTGCAATTTTGCCCCCTTTTGCAGATGCCAGCGCTGCCATTACTCCGGCAGCCTCACCAATCTGTAAGACTACAGGCTGAAGACGAGTTGTACCGTTTACAAGATTTGTGACTGAGATAGATTTCTCGGCAACAATCAACCCCTGCTGCTCCTTTGGAATCAATGTTCCTAAAGGGAGTCCGTAAGATGGTACAGGATAAAAATGCAGGTCCGGGAGGGCTTCCCAACCTTCGTACCGTGTGTGGTGATGGTCTACAGGATAGTCACCTACACCAATCGCCGTGCGATATAACTTATCTTTCTGAGTATAGGGGTCTGATATATGGTTGATTGTAAATCTTACAACACCATCTATTCTGCGCGACTCCCTGTGGTATGGTATAAATGGGAACCTGTCTGCCGTTGGAAATTCATCATCTGCAAGAGCCAGTTTATTAAAACCAAGCTCTGTCTGCATATAATAGAGAAACGAGAGAGAGTGTTGTTTAGCCTTCTCAAGTTCAATGGCCCTCTGCTCGCTGGTCAACTCAAGGATATTGGTATAGTAGTCGTTGCCCTCTATTGGCCAGTTAATCATATACTTGTTATTTGGCAACTTGCCGTAGGTAATCATCATCTGCGGGCTCCACAGACGCTGCTTCTCCTTTGGATTTTTGCACCTCTTGCTTATTGTAGAGCAGTAGAATAGTGTAGGGTTGTAATTGAGTGGCTTTGTAATGGTCATATCCCTGTCATACTCCTTGAGAACCATCACATAGGTGAGGTCTTGAATAATATGATTCTCCTGTAGGGGTGCAATCACCTCTCCCGTTACCGCCCTTGAGTCCATCCCGATATTGTAAGCTACTCCAACCTTTTTGGCTATATCTCCAAGTTCGGTGGCATCAATTAAAACCTTTGCAGATATATTTACTGTTTGCCCATCTCTCTCCACGCCTAATGTCCAATGCCCGCCCGGGTTGCCGGGAAAAGGGCCGGAGTTGTTGCCTGTGCCGTTGCCGGCAATTGTGCTCACTGTGCTGCGGAACCAGACAGTGAGAAGCCTCTCTTTTGCAACCATATTTGCGAAGATCTTTGCCCCGACAGATGGTTCAAAAAGTGTATTGGAGACCCATCCGGTCTTAAGCCCCTGAATACCGCCATACCTCATTTCCAAAGAGTCCCTAAATCTGCCCCAGATTCCACCCTTTAACTTATGGTTACCATCTGCAGCACTCACTCCCGAAGATGTGAGCATCCCGCCAAGCCAGTCAAACTCTTCAATTATGAGTGTCCTGGCTCCCATTGCAGCTGCCCGGACTCCGGCGGCAGTGCCGCTTGCACCACCTCCAACAATCACAACATCGTAGCTGGTTCGGCTCTTTAACTTTTCTGTATATCTGTTCCCAAACCTGTCTGTAGCGACAACAGTAACTTCTGATGTCTCACTTTTTGGCTTTGCACGGAATAGTTTGTCTGTAAGCGACGGGTAGATCCATTTATGCTCAAGTTTATCCTTGTTTGAATAGATCTCTCTTGCCATCGGGTCATACCCCTCAAACCTCTCCATTGAAGATGTAAGCACCCCATCTTCATAAAGCTCCACTCTCCACGAAGGATCATAATTCCAGATATTTGCAACGATATAGCCTTTGAAAGAGAGATCATCTTCTGCTGTGTAGAGGCGCATCTGATGCTCTTTTGGCTTACCCGAAGATTTATAGTACCAGCTTAGAGAGTCGCCATTGGCAATATAGACTCCATACCCTTTGGGAGTTCCATCTGTGCACAACTCTCCCTGCCACCAGGCGCCCGACATAGCTGCCGTAACGTGTTCAAAGAGATTTGCAGATATAACCTCATTGTGGTTCGTGTGCATATGGCCCGAAATGATATGGGTATTATAGGGCTCCAGAATTTTATAGAGTCCTTTGTGGTTTGCCATTGTAGTACCAGCCTTCTCGTAGCTAAACTTGTCACGATCCTTTTTGCCGATTGTGGTTGGAATATGGAGCGCCACCACCACAGTAGAGCCTTTGGGAACATAGGCCAAATCTCTTTCCAGCCAACTTAACTGCTTCTCTTCCAGATATCCTATATAGTAATACTCTCTGCCTACATAGAAGCAGTCATTGAGAACAACATAGTGAATATTACCGACATTAAAAGAGTAGTAAGAGGGGCCATACATCTGCTCATACTTCCATTGAGTGGTTTCGAACGAGCGTCCGTAGTTGACCATATCGTGATTACCCATTGCGTTAAAGAATGGCAGCCCGCTTTTGGCCATCACCCGGTTGTATTCGGGATAGAGTTTATGGTCGTGAGAGATAAGGTCTCCCGGGGCAATTCCGTGAAAGGGGATTTTGTAACCGGATACTGTGTTTTTTATATCGGCAACACCCTCTTCAAGCAGTTTAAACTCCTTTGCAGAGTAAATCTGAGGATCTGCCACTACAACAAAACCGTGTGATATATCACTAATCTCCTTTTTGTTGAGAACGAAGTCGTAACTTTTTCTCTTACTCTCTTTAGGCTCTATCGGGAGAAAGAACTTCACAACACCATCGATTACCGGAGCGGAGTAACCGGCAGGAAGAGAGAGATAAACAAAGCTGCTCTCATCTGCAGCCTCAAGTGTATAGCGCCCGCTGTTACCTGTAACGGTGAAGTTCTTACCATCTGTAACAACAACTCCTGCCACAGAGGCAGAACCGGCAGTAACCCTGCCTTTTATTGTAACTGCCTGCAAGACTATGCCGCAAAGCGAGAATATTACTATTAATGAAAGGGTTATTGCTCTTCTCATACTTTTTTAGAATTAGAGTTTATCCAGAATCATCCAACATTGATAGAGGGCACGCGGTACGTGAAAACAACCTTTCCATTTACCCCCCTTAAGATCCAGCAGAACCTCACCACGACGGTTGAGATAGCCAAACCACTCTTTGTGCTCTTTGTCCTTGAACTTATCCCAGCTATATTGGTGCAGCTTCTCAAACCATTTGAGCGACTCTTCGCTTCCCGTTAATTGATAGGCTTTTAGCATTGTAATCATACTCTCCACGTGGACCCACCATAATTTTTGGTCCCACTCCAGCTGCTGGGTAGGGTGTCCTTTTACATCCATAAAGTAGAAGATTCCCCCATACTCTTTATCCCACCCATACTCTATGGTTTTTAAAGCTATCTCTACCGCTTTTTTAATAATATCATCTCTGCCAAGCTTTACTCCAAGATCCATTATAAACCACATAGCCTCTAGTGAGTGACCTGGATTTATTAACCTCCCCTCAAATGAGTCGCTAAACTCTCCCCCTGCCGTTACATTTTCCAGAATCAATCCCAGATCTTCTCTGTAGAAAACATTGAGAACCTCATCCAGACAGGTATTTATTGTCTTATCTACCAAATCTTTATCTACAAGATGCTCTATCTCAAGAGCAAGATTGCACATTATCATTGGCAGGGAGAACCCCTTTAGCTCTCTGGTTCCGGGATAGGCTTTGTTCCACATCCCTTTAGGGTTATCCTGTTTCTCTATTATCTTATTGAATGTCTTTTTTGCGATCTCTCCGTACTCTTTGTTTCCGGTTGCCAGGCTAAGCTGAGCAAATGCCATTGTAGCAAAGGTGTAGGAGAAGATATTGTATGGTTGTATTAGGGGCTTCCCCTCTTTGGTAAGAGAGAAGTACCAGTTGTAATCTCCGTCGTGCCCATATTTGTTCAAAAAATCTGCCCCCTGTATTGCGCACTCCAGCCACTCACTCCTCCTCTCAACCCTGTTATACATCATTGAGAAGAGCCACACCTGACGACCCTGCAGCCAAACAAACTTATCTGTATCATAAACTTTACCCTCTCTGTCAAGACAGGTAAAGTACCCCCCAAATTCATCGTCCTGCGAATTATCCAGCCAAAATGGGAGAATATTATTTAAAAGCTCATCTCTATATTGATTCGCCAATAATTGAAAATCCATCTTATCTTTTATTATCAAAAGTTCTTAAATATTCGGTATATCTGTTGTACAGATGCCCTGCCTGCAGATATGCCGACTGTGGACTCATAAAGTGTGAGAACTCGAAGGTTACTGCATTTGTGTAACCCGCTTTTTCTGCCAGCTTCAATTTTAGAAGCAGCTTCTCCCACTTGATGGGTAGAAACTTAATCGGCATATCTCTGTCGAAGGTCTCGGAGTTAGTCCAGCACTCAAGACCATGTTTATCTGCCAGTTTTTTATTGATTGTAAGAAAATCTACCAGCTGGTCATACTCAACGTGTCCATCCTGAAAGGCAACAATATCTACTGCGCCCTTGATTCCGGCGAAAATCTCATCCCACTCCTGCTCGTGATTTGTGAGTGAAACAGATTCATCTTTATTTGTTTGTGAGTTGTATTGGCTGATATTCTTAATGCCGTCTATGTATGGCGAGATCATAGTTGGGAGTCCGCCCGATACCTCTTTGCAATATCTCCCGAGCCCGGCATAGAGATCTATAATCTTACCTGTTTTACGGCTGCACTCCTGAGATATATACCAACCCGAGAAAGATTTATAGTGACCATATCTCTCCCACACCTCATCTATAACCAGCCGGTTTATCTCCGCCTCCTTCTCGTAATCTCCTCTATCCCAGTATTTACCTGAGTCATACAGCCCAAAGAAGAACTTCATCCCCCATTTGTCGCTCAGTTTGAGGTACATCTCAACCAGATCTACCGGAGGGGTGTAACAACCCTCTCTCTCTGTGAGCACTTTAGATGGGAAGGTCTGCCAGCGTCTGTATCCGCTGCGAATGAGTATAACGGTATCTATCCCGGCCGCTTTCATATAGCCGAAATCTCTGTCCCACTCATCTGCTCCCCAATTCTGGTGAGGGATGTCGTGGCTTATTTCATCCAGGAAAGTGCCTTTTAACCTCATAGTTATAGAATTTGTTGTTATACAAATATGTTTAAATCTATTTTTGTGCATTTGCAGCGTCAATTCCCGCTTTGACAAACTGCCACTGACTGTTCTGTTTTAAATGGATCATATCAAAAAAGAAGTAGCCGTCTCCCGCATTGATGCAAGCATCGACAGAGCTGGAGATTGCCTGCCCCACATTAACACCTGCAGGAACCTGGCTTGGGTAGAAGAAGTTTCCGTCGGGACCTCCCGAGATTGGAACATCACCCATTGTCACCTCTTTTGCCTTTAGGCAGAAGCCCTGCATTGTCCACTCAGTTGCTCCGTACACTTTGTTTGCAGCTGCATATGCGCCTATAAGCAAGAAGTCCAGATGGTCTGCATAACCGAAGTTCTTATAATCTGCAGTAGCCCAGCTATATTTTGACGATGTGTTGTATTTTGGACTTGCCCAGTTTACGCCAACATCATAGTAAGATGAGTACCAGCCTCCTACATATATTCCAAAATCAATGTTGGGGTTAACTCCTTTCACCCTGCCCTTTGCCTTTACAACAAAGTCGTGGATCACCTTAACCCTAAACTCCAGCCACTTCTTAAAATGTTTGGGAAGCGGGTTTGGCAACTGACCAACCTTGGTTCCGGGAGGTATAATATCGTTAGGAAAGTTTGTAACCTTCTCGCCAATATAGCTCTCAAACTTCTGTCTGGTATATGCAGAGAAATCACTCTCAAACCCGTCGAAACGACCTCTGTCCAGAACGATTCCGTCCAGTGCAGGGTATCTTGCCAGATCTTCCAGAATTGTGCAGATATACTCCTGAACTTCGTCTCTTACAGGATTGAAGAACTTGGCATTATTGCTCGTCTGCATTATATTCTTTATACCTTCGGTTGTATTAAGCTCCGTTGCCCAGCTGCTCTTAGTGTTGTCACGAAAAAGCATCCCCTGCGACCCCAGGCTTGTGGTATTTCCTCCGGTAAATGTGTTTATGGCTGCGTAGACCTTAAGACCAAGCTTATGCCCTTCATCTATAAAGGCTTGCAGATAGTCCCAGGTTGCTGTTCTCTCCACTTTTGTGTAACCGCCGGGTAACCAGGCACCAAGCCAACTTACCTTATCTACAGCATTTGAGTTAAAAAGGATATCACCTGTTGTAGGTCTTACATCTACAATAACGTGCGTAAACCCGCTATTTTTGGCTATAATAAGATCTCTGGTAATATTCTCCTTGCTGTTTGCAAAATCGGGGAAATTAGCCGCCGCGTCTATCCATAAATATTTTGGTTTTGCAGAGTTAAGTACTACCTCCTCCTGGGGCCACTCCCACTCCGGCGTTTTTGGCGCCTTACTGCAGGCAGAGAGTAAATTGATAACTAAAAGCGGCATAGCCAGCATTGTCAAAATCTTCATAATAATCCTGTTCACAATTTTGCAATTTTTATTTTCCCGAATATCACATAAAAAAGGCAATGTTTTCGGCACTCCCCGTGAGGAGAGTACCGAAAATCACCTTAAAGTTAATTACTATTTATCAATACAATCAAATTCCCAGGCTACCAAACTGCGACAGTTGCCATCTGTATAGTAAAGTCTCAGTTTATAACCATCCGGAGAAGGTATCATAAGAATGTCGCTTGATGCAAACACAGGAGTACCAAACTTACGCTCATTGGTTGTAAAGACTTTAGAAGGAGAGTTGTCCATCCTGTCTGTGAACTGTGTAAGAGTAGTTACATCAAACATATAACCAAGACACTGGCTATATGTAAAGTGCATCCCGCCATATACTGCCACATAGGTTGCTTTGTTAAACTCAACTGCATCAACTGTATTGAAGTTTGAGTTTGCGCCCCATTGTGAGGTTGCCAGCATTGCAACACCATTATTGGTTGCACCGTTAACTGCATTTATTTTGTTACCGGTTCCACCATAGTTGGTAATAAAGTAGTTTCCGTTTGTGTTTGTTGAACCGTAAACCACATCGGTATTACCGGAGTTCCAGTTTACAATATTGGTTGCAACTATAGCTTCCGGTTGCCCTACAACTCCGTCTGTAATTACCCACCTCATAAATTCGTTATGTGCAGGAGGGTTAGCCCAGGCCCAGGTTGGAACGGTAATTATTGCATTCTTGGTGATATCTCCCTGAACTGAAATCTTCGCGCCTAATCTTGCACCTTTACCCAGAGTATAGGTCATAGTGATAAACTCCTCCGGTGCTTTGGTTACAGAGTTAGTCTTCCAAATTTTGAACACACCGTTTTTGGCCACATTGTTACATAGAAGCATATTGCCTGCCTTATCTGCAGTTATTGCACCTCCTGTAAGGTCCATACTTCCGGCTATTAGTCCAAGTTTCTCTCCTGTTGTACTGTTAAAGTAGTGTTGCTCTGTTCCTACACTAAGAACCAGGTGGTTACCGATAGCTGCAAGAGTGTGATTCTTATTTGCTGCATTTGTAATACCATACTTAATACTTAGGTCGTTAGCCCAAAGTTCACTCTGACTTCCCGGACGGAAACCATAATTAATTTTTGGAGGGATGGTCTTCTTAACAGTGTAGTTGGCTTTTGAAACTCCATCGTGAGCAGTCACTGTAAAGACAACCTCTTGTGAGTAGTCTCTCGGAACAGATGGGTCGGGAGAGATTGTAGCGTGTGCAGATATCGCGATAGAGGCTGTAGACATACCAAGATTGTCAATGGTTATAAGAGAGATGCTCTTGGCATCTTCGTCAATAACACCTGTAATTGATGGTGTATTGAGTGTGAAGTTAATAATTGCACACTTGTTGCTTTTGGTTCTTACTCCGGATATTCTGTAGCTCTTAACAGTGCCGTCTGCCTTTGTAACCGTAATTGGGTTCTGTTTTGTAAGATCCATAACTGCAAGTCCCGGTTCAATAAATGTGTTGTCATCCAGGTTTGCAGATATCTTCATTTTGGTTATATCGGTAGGGTTTGTACTCTCTACCGGGTAGAACCAGGGAACAGGAATCACCAGGTCTGTAATATCCGGATTGGATATCTGCAGTGTGAATTTTGCATTTGCATCATTCTTAAACTCTCCGTCGGAGAATTGTGCCGACAGGCTGTTTAGTCCTTGTCTCACCTCAAGGGGAACAAGTACTTCGGGTTTGTGACATCCGCTCAAAATTGTGAGCAGAGCAGCCAAAAATATGAATATATTCTTTTTCATAACTCCTTTCAATTTTACCTCCATTCAGGATATTGTTGTACTGCTGTATTATTCATCAACTCAGTCTCCGGAAGAGGAATTCTGTACATCTTCTCCTGGAATGAGCGATCTTGCTTGTCGCAATCTACATAAAAGTAGGTGTATATTGCACCCTCTCTTACAATCTTTAGCCCGTGAACACGGCTTGCTGCTCCGTTGTATTTAATATGAGCAAGTCTCCAGCGACGCATATCCCAGTACAGATGACCTTCGTATGCGAGTTCAATTTTACGCTCCTGTCTTATGGCCTCCATAAGGTCTGCTCCACTCTTATCGCTGTACGGGAGGTTAACCCTCTCTCTAATCTTTCTAACATCTGCATTGGCAACAGTAAAGTTGTTTAACATAAAGGCTGCCTCTGCTCTGTTAAGATAGACCTCTGCCATACGGATAGAGACCCAGGTTTGAGTACTTGCCTGAGAGTTAAGATCTATATGACTTTCATCTACAAGTTTTCTAAGGTAGTATCCTGTTGTAGATCTTCCCGAAGGATTCGGATCGTCTTTGAAAACGCTAAAGCCATCTTTTCCGTTCACATATGTCTCAATACTCCTGCCTTTCCAGATTGCACCGTTATAGAGAATCGAGGCGTGGAAACGCACTTCAAGTTCTGCATAAGGGGGAGTTGTTGTAGTTCCGTTTACATTGTGCCAAGTTGCCCAGTTAGGGAAACCGCCTGTGGCCTTCTCATAAGACTCAACCATCTCCTGAGTTGGTGTTGCACGACCCCCTACACCCGGCACATCTCCGCCTGGTGAGAAGAGTTTATTGAAACCGTGGGTAGGACCGCCGGTCTGCATATAGTTGAACTCGAGAATTGACTCTTTGTTTCCTGTTGTTGCAGATTTAAACACTTTCTGATAATCTGCCACACTGTTTGCTTTAGGTAGATCGTAAATGCCAATGTTAATCACAGAGTCTGCAGCATCTTTAGCCACCTGCCATTTTTTGGCATATAACATCGCTCTGGATTGCATAGCAAATGCAGCACCTTTGGAAACCCTGCCGGTGTTTGCACCTGTCCAGGTTTTCGGAAGATTTTTAGCTGCAAAATCCAGATCTGCCCTTACCATCTCCCACCCTTGTGCCTCTGTACTTAGAGGGGTGCTCTTTGATATCTTGGTGAGATCTTCGTCGTAGAGAATAACATCCCCGCTTCTCTTAATTAACTGAAAATAGAGGAACCCACGGAAGAAACGAGCCTCTGCCTCAAAACGGGTTTTAGTTGCCGCGTCCAGGTTGGTTCCATATTTATGCAGTCCGCTAAGAAATTCGTTTACCCTTCTGATACGGGCATATAGATCATCCCACATTCCGAGGTGAAAAGCTGCTGTAGGTGCAGACATTCCGCCGTCTGCATATGCTACTATGTTGGCAAATCCAACGTGAGTACCGGGAATCATTGAGCCATACTTAAGCGTCTCTGTAAGACCCTCTGTAAGGCCAACCTGGCTGTCGCCACTGCCAAAAGCTCCATAAATATTTATATATGGGTAGAAGCCGTTAACATACAACTCAACCGACTCTGCGTTCTGCCACACCATCTTATCTGAGAGTCTGTCGGTAGGATTCATATCCAGGAATTTGTTACATCCCGAAAGAGTCATGCCGATCAATAATATAAGTGATAATATCTTTGTTTTCATCTTATCTGTTTATTTAAAAGGAGATTGTTAAACCGCCCATAATTGTTCTCTGCTGAGGATAGTACCCGTTTGTAACTCCGGGTCTTTCCGGATCGATACCTGCCGGAAGGGCGCTTAAAGTAAATAGATTTGTCCCCTCTACATATAATCTGATGTTGTCGCTTCCGATTTTTGAAGTCAGATTCTTTGGAAGAGTGTAACCTATCTGAGCCGATTTCATTCTTACATACTTACCGTCTCTAAACCAGAATGTAGATGCATATGCATTATTTGTATTTGGAGGTGTAAGTGAAAGTCTTGGGAAGGTTCCGGTTACATTATCGGGCCTCCACGACTGCTCTACAAGATATACCGGAGAGTTTGCTCCTGCCTTGAAAGGTCTTGTATAGATTGTGTTATCGTCATTATAGTTATAGTAGGTACCAGTGAGAGAGATCTCGTTCATTGCACCTGCTGTGAATAGCATTGAGAAGTCCAGCCCCTTCCATCCTCCGTAGATATCAAGTCCTGCTGTTAACTCCGGTCTGTTACTCTTTCCAACCAGTGCGCGGTCCTGTGCATATGAGATTACACCGTCGCCATTAAGGTCTTCGTACTTAATGTCACCCGGGCGAGGTCTTGCTCCCTGAATATAGGCAGAGTTATCTATCTCCGCTTCGCTCTGGAATAGTCCTATAGCAACCAAACCCGGCATTGCCCAAGGCGATTTACCAATCCGTTTTGCATAATCCGGAGTGTTTGGGCTATCCTGATATTTGAGATATCTTGTTTTTGCATAGCTGATATTTAGCTTTGCTCCGTAATGGAATGCTCCCACCCTGTTGTCGTGGGTAAGCATCAGATCCATACCTTTAGAATCTACACTGTTGTTATTGATATAGGTTGTGTAGTATCCTCCCATAGATCCCGGCATTGCACCCTGTGCTCCCAAAATATCCCAGGTGTAGTTGTAGAAAACATCAAATTCAACTCCAAGTTTCCTGCTCCATAAAGAGGCGTCAAAACCAAAGTTATAGGAGACCATCTTCTCCCAGGTAAGGTTAGGGTTTGCAATGGCAGTTGTCATAAGTGCATTCTGCTGCTGTCCGTTGAATATCACCTGAGGAGTCGGGTTGACGCCGCCAATAAAACTCATTGTGCTCAGGAAGGCATAAGGAGATACAGGGTCAGAACCTAAAACACCAACTGAACCTCTAATCTTAAGATTATCTACAAAATCAAATCCTCTGAAAAACTCTTCGTTAGAGATTCTCCAGCCCACAGATAGTGAAGGGAATAGACCCCATCTCTTGCCGGAGACATTACCGGCAAATTTATAAGATCCGTCATATCTTGCAGATAACTCTGCCAGATAACGGTTATCGTAGTCATACTTAACCCTACCTACAAAACCAAGGCTTCTGTTGGCATCGCTTGAGCCCGAAATTGGGCTGTCACTTGGAACTCTGGCCATATTCAGCTCCGGCAACTCTGTAAAGTAGAATCCTTTACCATATGCTGCAAACTTATTACTGCCATAATCTCTTGACTCCATCAAAAACATTGCATCCACATTGTGTTTACCGAATATGTTTGCATAGTTAAGGCTAGTTTGGGTAAGAACTCTGCTCCACTGTGAGTACCCTTCGCCCAAAGTTCTATCTACCTGATTTCTTGCATCGGTTGTTAGTGCGTAAGAGATGTCTGCTGTAGTAGAGCTTGGAATAGTCTCAAGCAGCACTTTATAAGGGGTACTAAAATTCTTGGAGACAGTTCCGGTACGGTCATAACCACCTGTAAACTTAAGGTTAAGACCCTCTACCCAAGGCATATCCCATTTTAAAGAGATGTTTGTCTGGATTGAGTTTGAAACAGTTTTATGATTTCCGGAGAGGGTTGCTGCTGCAATAGGGTTGATTGCATTGTTATATGCATTTCTACTTGCAACAGGAACTCCGCCAATTGACATAGGAAGATATGGGTGGGCATAAGCTGCCTGCTCGGCAACAGATAACCAGTCCGGAGTAGATACTCCGGCAGCCAGTGAACCACCTGCTCCGTAACCCGGGCCTCTGGTGTCACTCACGCTTCCGGCTATACCCAGTGTAAGAGTAAGATTCTTGGCAATCTTGGCATCGATGTTACTTCTCAGGTTGTATCTTGAGAATGTAAAACTCTCTACATTACCCTTTTGATCTAAATAACTCAACGAAGCAAAATACTTAATATTATCTGTACCACCGGTTGCAGTTACATTGTGCTGCTCTGTGATTCCTATTTTATATGTCTCTTTTATCCAGTCTGTGTTTCCCCAACCGTCAGAGTCGTCGCCGTTTGTCATTTTGCCAACCTGAGCTGCAGTGAAGACAGGATTGTTTCCGTCAAGCTCAAGGGCCTTATTGTACCAGTATGCATATCCCGGTCCGTCCAGGAATTTCGGGAAGTTGGCATTCATCGAAGCACCAACAGATCCCTTATAACTGATTTTCGAATCGCCTGTTTTACCTTTCTTTGTGGTAATGATAATAACACCACCCGCACTCTGCATTCCATAAACTGCTGCAGATGAAGCATCTTTAAGAATAGAGACACTCTCTACATCGTTGGGGTCAATATCATTTATTGAGCGTGGCATTCCATCTACAATATATGATACTCCCGCTCTGGATCCGCGAATCCTCAACCCTGCAAAGTCTGCTCCCGGCTGGCCTGACTCCTGAACAGAAGAGAGACCTGCAACCCTACCTCCGAGAATACTGGAGATGTTGGTTGCCGGAGTCTTTAATAACTCGGAACCTTTGATTTGAGTTACAGACCCTGTGAGACTCGATTTCTGCTGGGTTCCGTAACCAACCACAATGATCTCGTCCAGCGCAGAGGCCGACTCCTTCATTGTAATATTTATTGTGGACTGACCGGTGTAATTCACAGCCTGGCTCTCCATACCAAGATATGTGAACTCAATTACACTACCTGCGGTTGCAGATATGGTGTAATTTCCGCGAAGGTCGCTTGCAGTATAGGTATTTGTCCCCTTGATGAGAACAACTGCACCTATAACCGGCTCCCCTCTGGTGTCGGTAATTTTACCTCTTACACTTGTTTGCGCATATGCAAAATAGGGGCAGAGTGTAAGGATGAACATAGTGAGCATAAGGGCCCGCAATGTCCGGAGATTCTTGAAAATCAGATGAACTTTTTCCATAGAATGCCTTAGATTTATAAATGATTATTTTTAATTGACGATTGTCCGTCAGTTAGTTGCCTTTAATGCTCCTCTCCAGTGAACTCCACCAGTTTCTGGTAACGATATGTGACATATCAAATATCATTACACCCCCGTCGTTACTCTTAAGAGCCTGTTCTACAGCCCTAAAAAATAGCTCTTCGTTACCTTCATACTGCTCTACATATATAGAGCCCACAACCGGAACTACCCCTCTTGTAATCTCCTTTACCAGTTGCGAGCCACCCTCTACAGTGTACCAATATGTCCTGCTGTTATCCATTCCCGGTTCATCTCTGCGCCCCGGTTTCCCGGATGCATTGTCAAGATCTGCCTTAGTGACTGTTGTGTAGTATAATCCCGTCATATATATATCCAGAAGCTCTGCATACCCGCTGTTTTTATAGTTTGGCGTTGCCCACCAATACTCCTTTGACGGATCATAATCTTTACTGGCATAGTTTACCCCTACATAGTAGTAGGTAGGATACCAGGCACCTGTATAGTCACCTATAATAAGTTTTTTATTTACGCTGCGAAGCATATTGTGAACATCGGTCATAAAATTCTTTATTACCATCGCCCTCCACTCAGACCATAAAGGGAACAATTTTCCTGTCTTATACTCCATTTTTCCATCATCTTTCTTAACCCAGTAGAGGATATCATCTGGAAAGTTCTCCACTTTAATTCCAGAGTACTCCTCAAAGAGCTGTTTTGAAAGAGGGCTAAAGTCAGATGTTATATTGTCAAATCTCATCCTGTCCAGAATAAGGCCGTCAAGCTTCTTGTATTTGAGTGCAAACTCCCTTAAAATATCCAGCTGATATTTTTGAACCTGAGGGTTTGCCGGGTTCATCATACAGTTATAATTCCATTTCATCTCGCTGATAGGAATAATCTTGCCCTCCCAGTAGACCTGGGACTGCCATTGCGGATACTGTTTATAGATAACCCCTCTGTTGAAGAAGTTGTGCCCGCCGGCAAAAATATTAAGAGAGGCATGAACCCGAAACCCGAGTTTGTGCCCCTCTTTAATAAATATTGCCATCATATCGAAATCTTCACTTCTGTAGTGCCCTTCCCACTCTCCCATATAAGGGGCAATTTTGCTCTTATAGAGAACCTCTCCCATAATGGATTTTACATCTACAACCACATCAGTAAATCCAATTTTTCTTAACCTCTCCAGGTAAAACCTGATAGAATCGGCCGATCCCATTCTTTGGAAATTGGCTTCGCAATCGATCCACATATACTTTGGCTTATCCTGGCCATTAACAGAGAGGCTCAAAATAAGAAGCGCTACAAAAATGATAAGTCTCTTCATAATTTTATTGTTTGTGTTCTATTTAACCACAAACATAATAAATTATTTTATTCAAAAGCAAATTATAATAAATTATTTTATTAATTGAGCTTTAATTTGTCAATAAATGATTCTATGGCAATAATTGATACCATAGAATTTTTATTAATTAAGTTTTTATTACACTATATAATGGAATTGCGATTGCACAATTTGGCCGCAGGTTCTTTCGTTAATAAATATATTCTGGTTATAGTCTCTAGTTAATAATATATTTTATTAATTAGTTTGTCTATTTTAAATATTATACTACTTTTGCGATAGTTTAAACCTAACAACAGCTATGAGCCTATCCTGGATTGACATTCTTATTATGTGCTGCTACATTGTGGCAATAATATCTATTGGTTTCTACCTATCAAAAAGGGCAACCAAAAACATCGATACCTACTTTTTAGGTGGTAATAAAATAAAGTGGTACTATCTGGGATTATCAAACGCCTCCGGGATGTTTGATATTTCGGGCACAATGTGGACAGTTGCCATTTTGTTTGTTTACGGACTAAAAAGTGCATTTATCCCCTGGCTTTGGCCGGTGTGGAACCAGGTATTCGTTATGGTATTCCTTGCAATCTGGATGAGAAGGTCAAATGTAATGACAGGTGCAGAGTGGATCTTAACAAGATTTGGAGGACGGGGAGGAAGATACTCTCATATAATCGTGATCTCTTTTGCCGTGATAAGCGTGATTGGCTTTATGGCCTACTTTTTTGAAGGGATAGGAAAATTTGCAATTATGATTCTTCCGTGGGATCTATCTGCAGATTTAGGATTTATGACGCTCACATCTGCAAACTCATACGCACTCCTTATTATAGGTGTTACAACACTCTATACACTAAAGGGGGGTATGTTTAGTGTGGTTGCTGCAGATGTTTTCCAGTTTATAATAATGACCGTTTCTTGCCTGATAATAGGATATATAGCATATACCTCAATAACCGGAGAGCAGATTGCGGCACTTACACCTGCCGGATGGGACAACCTCTTCTTTGGATGGCATCTGGATCTTAACTGGGATGGGCTTATGCCATCTCTAAGCGACAAGATAGCATCCGACGGCTACGACCTTTTTGGCCCGCTGGTAATGCTGATGCTCTTTAAAGGTATCTTTGCCAGCCTTGCAGGGCCGGTTCCAAGCTACGATATGCAAAGGATTCTCTCTACCCGCAAACCATCTGACGCAGCAAAGATGAGTGGATTTACAATACTGGTTCTCTATGCCCCAAGATACCTTATGGTTGCAGGCCTTGCTGCCCTCAGTATTGTCTACCTCTCACCCCAACTGGCCGGAATGGGTGCCAATGTAGACTTTGAGACAATTCTACCAATGGCAATAACCAAATTTGTGCCTGTCGGGCTAAAAGGGTTGCTGCTCGCAGGATTACTGGCCGCATTTATGGGAACACTGGCTGCTTTTGTAAACTCGGCTCCTGCCTACATTGTTAACGACCTATATAAGAAATATATAAACCCCAACGCAGCCCCTAAAACCTATGTAAGATATAGCTATCTCGCCTCAATTATTCTGGTTGTGGTGGGAGTTGCATTCGGCTTTTACGCTAAATCTCTTAACTCCCTTACCCTGTGGATAACATCTTCTCTTTACGGAGGTTATGCAGCATCCAATGTACTTAAGTGGATCTGGTGGCGCTTTAACGGATACGGATACTTCTGGGGAATGCTTTTCGGACTAATGTCATCTACTATCAAACTGGTATTCTTCCCGGAGATTGCAGATATCTATATCTTCCCGGCTATTCTGCTATTCTCATTTATCGGATGTTTTGCCGGAACACTGCTTACCAAGCCAGATTCCGAAGATTTGCTCAAAAAGTTCTATAAAAATGTAAGACCGTGGGGATTCTGGAAACCTATCCACGATAAGATTGTGGCAGAAGACCCTACATTTGAGGGGAATAAAGATTTCAAAAGAGATGCTGTAAATGTGGTTGTTGGTATTGTTTGGCAGATGTCTCTGGTTGTGCTTCCAATTTATCTGGTAATTCATAACTACACTGCTATGTGGATAACGCTCTCTATAACTGTTGTTTCTATGGTTATCCTTAAATACAACTGGTACGATAAACTCAAATACGCCGACAAAGGGTACGAAAAGATCTAATAATTTGATAAATTTGTGTGCCTAATAAATAAAAATGAATACCTCATTTCTTCAAAAGAGCTACGAAGGCAACAGAAGTGCCTCACTTAAAAAGGACATAATTCGTCTTTTGGTTATCGGGGGTAACTATAGCATCACCGACATAAGCAAAGAGATGAACACAAGTGTTCCAACAATTACAAAACTGATTGTGGAGCTTATAAGTGAGGGGTATGTTCTTGACTTTGGGAAACAGGGAACAAACGGAGGAAGGAGGCCCAATGTTTATGGACTCAACCCGGACGCCGGGTACTTTGCCGGAGTAGACATAAGTAAAGACTCTATCTCCATAGGGGTAATTAACTTCAAAGGGGAGATGACCGAGTTCGCAGGTAACAAAGAGTTTGTTATGGAGAACACAATCGAGTCTCTTGACTCACTCTGTTCTATAATTAACTCTTTCTTAAATAAACTCTCAATTCCAAGAGATAAGATTCTCTCGCTGGGTGTCAATCTATCCGGGAGGGTCAACTCAGAGTCCGGATACAGCTACAGCTTCTATTTTCTTGGAGAGAAGCCGCTCTCTATGCTAATAGAGGAGAGGGTAGACTGCCCTGTCTATATAGAGAACGACTCTAGAGCGATGACCTATGGCGAGTTTATGATGGGAAGTGAGAGTCACGTTAAGAATATGATATTCATAAATGCCAGCTGGGGTTTGGGTATAGGCATCATAATGGATGGCAGGCTCTATTATGGCAAGTCCGGTTTCTCGGGAGAGTATGGACACTTTCCATTTTTTGACAACGAAATTATTTGCAGATGCGGTAAACGCGGATGCCTTGAAACAGGTGTTTCGGGATCTGCAATACATAGAATGTTTACCGAAAGGCTCAAAGAGGGCAGAGTCTCTATGCTATCCGGCAAATTCAATAACGGTCTGGAGATTACACTCGAAGATATAATGGATGCTCTCCAGAAAGAGGATGTGCTTGCAATTGAGATAATCGAATGTGTGGGTAATGAGATGGGAAAAGCTATATCCGGACTCATAAATCTCTTCAACCCGGAGCTTATTGTACTGGGAGGTACACTTGCAGCCGCCAAAGAGTATATAATGCTCCCAATAAGAAGCGCCATAAACAAATACTCTCTTATTCTCGTTAGCAAAGACACCAAACTTAAACTATCGCGACTGGGAGAGAAGTGCGGAGTAACCGGTGCCTGTATGCTCGTACGCAGCAAAACACTTGGGCTGCTATAGAGCACACAATTTAGTTCTTAAGCTTTACCAGAATAACTACCGGGTTGTCGGTCTCTTTTAGACCATCTGCTATCTTTTTGAATTTGTCAGATACTTTATGGGTTTGGGCGTGTTGGATAAAATCAATGGCATCAATAAATGATATCATATACTCGTCATCGCTAATATAAATTGGCCAAAACGCAGGGCCACCTTCAAAATCATCAACGAAGCCAATTTGAGTATAAGCCGGCTGATCTGCAAAAGTAAAAGCTCCGTTTGTCTTATTAAATACAGCACAAGTAATTGGAAATAATATTTTTTTTCCGCTTCCAGATTTAGCCTCTCTTGGCTTATGAGCAAGTGATCCTAAATTAAACTGTAGGAATAAATAATCTCTACTTTCAAAAATATCTGCATAAAGATAAATAACTGGAGAATTTGCTCCTGTACGACTATTGTAATCACTTTTTGGCTTAAATTCTCCATATTTTATAATAAAAGCAGTGTCTATCTCTAAATTTTTATTAATACTTAAAACATACTCATCCAAACCATTTATTACTCTTACTGAATCTCTGAACTTGAAAATTCGTGGGTCTGTAAACGAATACGCTCTTGACAGCTCACTTACAAGCTTTTTTTCTGCCTCGGGATATTTTATTGTAAGTTTATAATTTGACGTGGTATCCACTACTACAACAGAGTAATCATTCACTTTAGCCATACTCACAGATAAGAAATAGGTATTTTCGTCCAATTTGCAAAATTTGGTAAAATTATAGCTGGATGAGTTGACATTTGTTCTGTAGTTAACAGATCTTATAAATTGGCCCCCAGATGTATACTCAGTAATTTTATCAAATGATCGTATGCAGATATTCCCTGTGCTACTTTCAATTTGCAGATCGCTTATATATCCATACTCCTGCGGCCCTCTCCCATATCTATTGAATTGCCTTATAAACTCGCCTTTTGTGTTAAAAATTTTAAGTATTGAAGAGTGATGTCCCTTAACTTCATTAACATAGATAAGACTACCCTCAAAAAATAGGCCCCTACGCACGGTTCCAACAAGCGAACTATCATTTGTCCCTAAAGGAATATAAGAAATATCACTTGCTATCTCGGAGAGGCCAACGACTCTTCCTTTCCCAATGCTGCCCGCAACATCAATAACCCTAAGATCAAGCTTCTGATTATCACTATTTGATACACAGGAACTAAGAGAGACTAGTAAAGCTATTGCTATTAAAATTTTTTCTTTCATACTAAAGATTTTTACAAAATAGTAAATAATAGATCTTTTTAAAATCATTTTTAAAATTAGTAATTGGTGAGATGGTCTAAGGCGTCTCTTACTGTCTAAAAGCCGGATTCATTAACTCCTGTTCGGAACGGGGTATACCAATTTTATCTGCCCAACCTCTCCATTGTTTAACGGAAGAAAGTACTTGTGCAAGAACTTGATCCATTTCTGAGGAATTTAGTCTAAAATATTCACCTACACTTTTAGCTAATTCAAAATCCAACGCATTATTGTCAATATCGATGTTTAGGGCTAAACCATTCTTATCTATAGATGGATTTAAATCATAGGCAGGCGATAATTCCCATCCTTTATCTGTTAAAATAAATCCGTGATTTCGGAGATGATCGTCGGTGTTGGAAACCGCTATATTAAAAACGACCCTACGCCATAGTTCTGTTAAATTCTCTTTGACATGACAACCATTTGATTCAATGAAGTCTACCAAGTCCAGATAACTCAAAGGATGATCCTTGATGGTCTCTTCATCGTTTCCCGTCATAGTCATAGCCGATGAAAAATGTATCCTATTTGTTCCTTCCCGGTCAAAACGTTTGGTGAAAAAGGTATGATACTGTCCACGTAATTTCTCGATGCTACAGTATGACATTTTGATTCCTGCATTTATAGCCAATTGATAGGTTAAATACTCCCACGCCCCTTTATCGATGCTATCGTTTTTTGATGGGAATTTTGCTATCCAAAGTTCACCCTGCTCATCTACAACATTCGCCTTGGGCCTTGCTCCACCCAAGGATGAGCCGGGTGCAACCAAAATATCCAACCATTTTCTTATAGCATCGCTATAAGTATCATTCTCATAGTGCTCCACCGCTTGCTGCAGTTCACGGACCGTGGACCAAGGTGGTACCGCTTTTTCAATATTATTATCCAGAAATGGACCTTCAGGATCAAGTTTAAAGCGCAAAGCCCCAATTCTAGTCACGTCATATATTCCGAGCAAGTAATCGATGTCGTATAAGTTTCGGGCTTTTTTGCCTCTTGTTTTTGCCAAAAAGGTTTCACGACGTTTCATTAAAGTCCGTCCCCAAGTGTCAGGCATACTATCCATAAATAACCCAAAATTTTCTTTGTTATGGGGGAATTGCAGTCCAGAATAGAATTGAATATCTGGGTCGATAAGTCTGTGGCCTCCTGTTTTTAGCCAATCTTTATCGTATTCAAAACTAAAGGCTTTTCTTCCTTTTGCTTGGTGGGCAGATAATATTCCTAACATCATTGGCTGGGACATCCCCTTCCAGTGTGCATAAACATAGATATCGATTTTTGACGTCACCATTTTACAGTAATTCTAAGTCTTGCAATTTCCTTCCGAATTCATCATCGGCAGCCAATTTTAAGAAATCGTCCTGCAAGCTAAGTATTCGCAGGACATTAAAATAAGCCCCAATGGCGACCCCGGGATCACCTTTTTCAACCAAATACAAAGTAGAGCGCGCTATGCCTGCCCGTTCGGCCACTTGTATAGACGTTAGTTTTCTTCGCCTTCGCGCGAGCTTTATGTTCTCGCCCATTTTCTCCAAAAGCATCTTGTATTTAGGTAGGACCAAATGTTTTCTCATATCAAATGTTTGTTATTTCATACAAATATAGTAAATGTGATTGAAATAACGAACGTTTCAAAAAATATATATCACTCGGATACTCTTATTTTAGTTTCACCAGCACTACTACAGGGTTGTCGTCTTCTTTTAGACCGTCGGCTATCTTTTTGAACTTGTCAGATACTTTATGGGTTTGGGCGTGTTGGATAAATTTATAGGCGTCAATTATAGTCACCATATAATCATCTTCACTTATATATTCCGGCCAAACTGCCGGACCACCCTCAAAATCATCAACAAAACCAAACTGGTTAATCTCCGGTTGATCTACATATTGAAATTGCCCGGTTTTTTTGTTGAAGAGTGAAGCTGTTATAGGTAATTCTACTTTTTTCTCATTTTTTTCTCTTTCATATCTTAATATTATCTTTGGTTTATGGGGTAAAGAGCCCATAAAAAATTGCATAAAGAGGTAGTTTGTGCTTTCATATATGCTGCTATATCGCCGGATAAATGGTAGATTGTTGTTATTGCGAACATTCAAATTAATATTTTTATAGTGATACTCCCCATAATTTAAAATAAAGGATGTATCAACTCCTTTGGAATTACTAGCGGAAAGAATGTTTTCACCATAGCCGTTAAATATTCTAACGCTATCTCTGAATTTATAGAAATATGGATAAAGAAAATTAATTTGTTTCTCAACATTCATACGAGTACGAATATCTTTATCCGAATAATTTATGAAATAGAGAACATTATACAAACTATCTGTTACACAGGATGAATATTTGGATTTGTAATTACCAAATGTAATTAAATTCAGATTCTCATCAATTTTAAAATATCTCTCCGGACTATATATTGATATCTCTTTTTTATCATTAAATAAAATTCTTTTAATAAAATCACCTTCGCTGTTGTATTCTGATAACTTTCTGTAAGTATACAATAACAAGTTATTGGTCAAATGATCAACGTAAAATTGAGAAAGAAACTCATACTCTTGAGGGCCTCTGCCTTGTTTGTTGAAAACTTTAACAAAGGAACCATCTTGGCTAAATATTTTAATTTCCGTCTGAAACTGTCTAATATATAACTTCCCGTTTACAAAATTTAGATAAATCAATGGTGGTGCTAGTAATGATTCATCATTGGTTTCTAATGGAATATAGTCTATACTCTCTGCAATTTCTGAAAGATTAACTACACTGGTTTTCCCAACATTACTTGCTAAATCAATTACTCTTAAGTCCTTCGTTTTTTCTTCTTGTGTACAAGAGAATAACGTAATCGTCATTACAATTAATAATATCAACCCTGATAAAAATAATCGACAAACTCTAAAATTGTTACACATATAGATACCATTTAAATCAATTAAACAACCCGGAAAATATTAAATACCGTTTAGGTACTCAGCACCCTAAAATTATGATAATTACTTTGTTTGAGCAAATAAATCTATTGATTTTTTTCAAAAGAAATCTCACAGCAGGAATACAATTCTCTCCACGGGCTGTATAATAAAAACCCTTCGCAACAATAGGGAACACTCAGCCGGAAGGAGCGAACTTGTGAGCGGATGAGGATGGACGTGCCCGATGTGCGAAGGGTTTTTATAAGCCCGTAACCTGCAAGGGATGTATTCCTGCTGTGTGAATTTCACACAATGAGGATTGACGTGCCCGTTGACGGATTACCTGTACAAATAGTATTTTTGGGATAGTTTCCGGAAGCTCTCTACATCTTTGTACCAGTACTCTTTGATATCTTCGAAACGGTGGCGTTCGGAGAATTTAAGGCGGATATAGTCGCTTCCGGAGACCTGGTCAAACATACGAAACCGTTTAGGGTCTGCATTTTTAAAGACTGCCTTTTCGGGGTAGAGCTCTGCAAGAGCCTCCATTACATAAAATTGAATATCTGTAAGGGGTGCCTTCTGCTCATCCATAAGATGGACCTGAACCCCCTGGAGGTTTTTCCCAACACCTACTGCGTAAAATGGTTTTATGTGCATAGGGCGGAAATGAACCCCGGGAATTGAGTAGTTGTTTAGAAGAGAGGCAAGTGATTGGGCCTCTATCCATTCGGCAGCAAACAGCTGGAAAGGAATTGTGTATCCTACACCTATTGAGATATATCCAAGCTCCCCAAGAATTCCTGAGACAGGATAGAAGAGAGAGGTCTCCGGTTGTGGAATATGTGGTGAAGATGGTACCCACTGCAGACCGGTCTTACCGAAGGTCATACATCTTCTCCACCCCTCCATTTTTACTACCTTCAGTTTGCATTTCATACCAAGCATATTCTCTTCATTAAGCATCATTGCAAGCTCCCCGCAGGTAAGCCCATAGATATAAGGAATTTTGAACTGGCTCACAAAGGAGATAAAACCATCCTCTGCAAGATTTCCTTCAACTCTATTGCCCCCCAATGGATTTGGTCTGTCCAGAACAATGAACTCTATATTATTCTCTGCCGCTGCCTGCATAGCAAGCCCCATTGTGCTTATGTAGGTAAAGGAGCGACATCCTATATCCTGAATATCATACACAAGCACATCAATGCCCTCAAGCATCTCCTTTGTTGGTTTTCTTGTTGAACCGTAGAGAGAAAAAACTGGAATTCCGGTTTTAGGGTCAGTTAAATTCTCAATTTTATCTCCTGCGTGAACATCTCCCCTCACACCGTGCTCGGGGCCGAAAAGGGCAACCAGATTAACATTGGGAGCCTCAAAAAGTACATCAATTGTAGATTTAAGAGTGTTGTCAAACCCGGATGGGTTTGTTATCAGCCCTACCCTTTTACCTTCCAGTATTTTAAATTTCTGCTCTTTGAGCACATCTATACCGGTGTCTACATCCTGGGCCGGTAGTACGGCAGAAGCGAACATAAAGGAGATAGTGATCAATAACCTTGTTATTTTCATTTTCAATTGTTATTAGTTTTTAATATCCAATATTAACTTTTAGCCGGAACTTTGCGTCCGAAGTTTTCATCAACCTTAATGAATGCTGTAACTACTATTGTGGTAACACAACATATCATAATCCAGTAGAAGAAATGCTCATAGCCAATCAACTCCTGAAGCCATCCCGCAGCCATTCCCGGGAGCATCATTCCAAGTGCCATAAATGCAGTGCAAATCGCATAATGGGATGTCTTGTGCTCTCCATCTGCAAAGTAGATCATAAATAACATATATGCTGTGAATCCAAATCCATAACCGAATTGTTCTATAAATACACAAAGGTTAATTATAAAGAGATTATCCGGCTGAAAAACACTCAGATAGACAAAAGTTGCACACGTTAAAGATATGCTCCAGGCCATCGGCCATAGCCATTTTTTAAGACCGCCTCTTGCAGCAATAATACCCCCGATGATTCCACCAAGGGTGAGTCCCAGAATACCAATAGTACCATATACAAGACCAACCTGACCGGTTGTGAGCCCTAGCCCACCAACCTCTTTAGGGTCAAGAAGGAATGGAGATATTAACTTAACAAGCTGAGCTTCAGGGAAACGGTAGAGAAGCATAAAAGCAATTGCAATTCCAGCCTGTTTTTTCTTGAAGAAAGATGCAAATGTGGCAAAAAACTCACGGAAGATTGTGCCGGCCGTAACCTCTTTAGCAGGCTTGTCGCTGGCAGGTCTTGGCAGGATATACTTATGATATAGCATAATAGCTATAAAGAAGCCGGATAAAATGAAGAATGTTACAGACCAGGCAAAAGATAAATTTCCGGAAATTCCTTTAAATGTAGTAGTTGCACTTGCATCCAGTTTAGAATCTACCTGAACCATTAGATAGGCAGGTTTGTTCCAATTTTCGGAGGTGAACTCTAATCTCTCTCCATAAGGGATGAATAAACTTTTATCTCCCTTGTCCAGTCTTGTATTGAGGACAAGTTTCTCTCCGGGAAGGGGTGCTTTGGAGAGCCTTACCTCAACCAGCTGTGCACTCCCGGTTTTTGCGTTAACCAAACTCTCATCTATCTCAACTCCAAAGTTTCTCTTTATAAAACTGCTCAGAGGAGTGGCAACAGATCTGCTCCACCAACTCTCTCTTTTGCCGTTATTTACCCCACTACTCTCTTCTGCTGCAATAAAACCGTTTGAGATATTATGCTCAGATGCATAATTCTTTAGCATAGCAACAGAGTCGGCAGGTACAGTTCTGGTACCTATATTAATTGCAGATGGAGTGGCAGAGAAGATATACTCATCTGCCTGAATTGTGTTTTGAGGGAGAAGAGTTGTATCTGCCTTAGGCATTACTATCTCCGACGCATAGGTTGGCGAAGCATTTACCTGTATTTTTACAGGTTCAAGACCTGTAGATGACTCAAGTGCTCCGGCAACGATAATTAAAAGTCCCTGACCGGCAATTGTGGCAACTCTGTAGAAGGTACTTCGAATGCCTACATACATCGCCTGTTTATTTGTGTCCAGGGCCAGCATATAGAAACCATCTGCAGCAATATCGTGAGTGGCAGAGCTGAATGCAACAAGCCAGAATATTGCAAGAGACCATTGGAAAAATGAGGTGGTCGGGATAGAAAAAGCAATTCCTGCCAGACCTGCACCTACAAGTAGTTGCATAGTGACAACCCACCACCTTTTTGTCTTGAGTAGATCTACAAACGGGCTCCAGAAGGGTTTAATAACCCAGGGCAGATATAGCCAGCTGGTATAGAGAGCAATATCTGTATTGGATATTCCAAGTCTTTTGTACATTATAACCGAGATGGTCATAACAGCCACATAAGGAAGCCCCTGCGCAAAGTAGAGTGAGGGGATCCACGCCCAAGGAGAGATTTTTCTATTACTCATATCTTAAAGTTTTTGTTTTAAAGTTAGGTTAATATCTCTTCTCCAGAGAGGCCCCCACAAAATAGTGGAGAAGAATCTGGTTGTAACTAAAACCTCTCTCCCCCATCACTGCGGCACCAATCTGACAAAGACCAACCCCGTGCCCCCATCCTGCTCCCTTAAGAGTAAATTTTGAAGGGTTTCCATCTTTATCTAACTCCCTCTCTACTATAAAGGCAGAGCTGTAGAGGTGAGAGTTAGATAGTGTGCGTCTTATCTCCAGCTCCTTACCAATGACACGCGTTCTCTTTGTGCCAACGATTTTAAGCTTGGTAAGCCTTCCGCTGGTGCCCCGCTCTACGGGAATAAGATCCAGAATGGTCCCATAATCGGTTCCTGAGCGCTTTGCAACCAGCTCCGAGATCTCCTGCTGAGAGTAATCTACTCTCCATCTGTAGAAGTTAATTGTCTCCTGGTCGTAGTTATTGAGCACCTGTGATAGTATCACCTTATCCGATGTGTTACAGAAGGAGTCCGGCGAGGTAAGTATCCACTCTTTTGCATTACTTTCAATTGTAAGATCCGGCATTGGGGAGTCATCTGCAAGGTCTCTCTTTGCGGTGAGATATGGATATTTTATATCCTCCCAGCAGTTTTGAAACTCTTCAAAAACCCCACCGCAGCTTTTTGAGTAGCGCGCATCACAGATCTTTCCTTCGAACATCAACAACTCTCCCCAGGTTGCGGCTATCGCCTCTTTTACGATTTTGGTAGATGCTCTGGTGATTCCCTGATATCTCTGGCAGTGATCATCTGCACAGATATCAAATTTTGTGTGATCTTCCCTGTCGTACCACCTGATTAGCTCGCCCTCTGTCTCGGTCATTGTGCTGTACACCTCTTTTGAGGCGGTTATCTCCCTGTTTTTCTCTATTTGGGCAAGCAGCCACGAGCGTGAAATAACGGCGTGTGCCTTTAGAAGCTCCAGTGAAGCAGTTGCGCTCATCTCCGAAGAGATCACAGATGTGAGATACTCCTCAACCCCCAGTATATTGATTGCAGTGATTTTACTATCCTCTGTAATAAGCTTTAAAGAGCCTTTAAAAACCTGGTTCTCTTTGCGTTCCCAGTGGAAGTTAATGCCGATGGTAACATCCGTCAGTTCAAAAGAGGCCTGCTCCTCATTTACGGGATCAAACCGGATTGTATCATACAACTCACCTTTCCATTGGATTTTGTTATCCTTGAAGCTAACAGATTGCTCTCCCGAATACTCTTTGCCATTAAACAGAAAGGGGGTATTGAGTTTAAAGCCTATTTGGGGCTCAAACATTATTCCTACGCTCACTTTTGGCTCATTCATATCACAGTATGGATTTAATTTTGTTTACAATTGCTAATGATTTCGGTTCAGATATGCAGATCTCGTTTAGAATCTCCCGGATATCGTTTTGGTCAATCTTTTCGAAATCCTTCTCGAGAGGTGTAATCATTACTCCGCCCAAGTCTACCGAAGCAGGGCTCAGAAGTATGTTTGCCTCTCCCTCTGCAAAATAGTGGGAGGGGCGGTGCTTTTCGCGAATATATAACAGAGTTGTATAGATCTCACTATCATACCAGCAAAGGATATTTACCATCGGCTCCCTCTCTCCCTCCTTAACCTCAAGGGTGGCAAATATCTTCTCAAAGAGGGTGTTTGCCTCAACTGCACTTGAGGACTCAATGGCTATCAATCCGTTAAAGATAGATTTAACCAGAGAGACCCTGCTCCTGTTTGATGTGAAGATATCTTCTCGACCAAGAGATGCCAGCTCTCTCTCTATGGTAAGAAACCCTCTGTTCCCTGCCTGAAAGTGAAAATGGTCCGGTGCAGATGCTCCACATTTTGGGCCGTTATAAAAGAGTGTATACCCTTCAAGCTCCTTTGCCAGGTTTAGCATAGCGTCAAACCTGCCCGAGATAAGCTGGTCTGTATGGGCCAGAAGCGGAATTGTGAGATGTCGGGGGAAGATTGGAAAAGGGTTAATAAGGACAGTATAGGGGTTCGCCTCATCTCTGTTATTGACATACTCCAGCCCCTTCTGGATTGCAGGCCTGTTCTCTTTACAAAGGAAGCATTTTCTCTCGCTTATAGATTTGGCATCTACCTTTGCGGCAGATGATGTTATCCTGGCGGGGTTGAACTGAACCTTGAACGGGAAACCATCTACATTTACATCCTTTACCAAAACCCTCTCCAGCGCTTTATAGTTGGCCCCTGCCTGCTCCCAGGCTGCTAATTGCTCGTCAAAAAGAGCGGCAAGGTTGTGTGAATTGAGAGTTTCTGTCATTATAACTATTTTGAAGATCTCTTTTTGTTTAGAGCAATGCGTGCCATCAACTCCCAGGTGCGGATTCTGTCTTTGTATGTGTTGTGCCCGTTCATCTTAACTATATCCAGAGATGCATCTGAGTTTTCATCCCAGCGGCGGCAGTGGTAGAGTACATCGTAAACTCGTCCAATCTGAAAATTCCTTGAGATATTAAGCCCAAGAGCATAGTCCTCTCCGTAGCTGGTGTTTGGAACCTTAACATCTCTGAGGACAGGTGTGTAAAACGCGCGTGGAGCACCCAAACCATTTATTCTTAGAGCATTGTTGCGTCCGTTATCCGGAGTCCACTCCTTATGGTCAATAATTCCCGGAGCAATCATCTCCATATTGAAGTTGGTCATCATATATGTTCCCACAACCATTGCGCAGTTCTGCTCATAGAAGGCCTCCACAATTTTTTGAACCGTGTTCTCGTCACTATAAACATCGTCGCTATCCAGCTGAATGGCAAATTTCCCGCATTTAGGGTGGTGAACTCCCATATTCCAGCAACCGCCAATACCGAGGTCAGTTCTGGCCGGCACTACGTGAATAAGTCTCTCATCCGAAGAGAACTTCTCAATTGCCTCATAGGTACCATCGGTTGAGTGGTTGTCCACAATAATCAGGTTGAACTTAAATTTGGTTTTTTGCATCAATACAGATTTCACTGCATCCTCTATGGTCTTTATCCTGTTATAAACCGGGATAATCACAGATGCTTCAACCTCAAAATTCCCAAGATTGAACTCAATCTTTTCAAACTCAGGTTCCAGATAACCACCTATAATTTTAAGGTGATCTGTGCAGGCAGCCTCCATCTCTATCTGGACTGCTCGGTTTTTAGGATCTACATAGTCAAAGATCTTCTCTCCCGATTTACGGGTATCCTGCTCAACCTCTGTGTAGAGGTACTCATTGATATGAACCAACTCTCCCTTTTGAGTCACCTTAAGACGAAGGTCGTAAAGCCCCGCAAATTGGTATTTGGTGTTCATCTGAGCTGCAGCATCCTTAAGAGCTTGTGAGTTGTAAAAGAGAACCGACCCAAAGTTGAAATCATCCCTGAGGCTACCCATCTGGTATGTAACTACCGGGCTTGGCTTTTTAACCCCGTCAATAATCTGGAAATGGTCTGCATAGACCATTGCTGCAGATGTATCTGAAGCAAGTTTAACCATCCTCTCAAGAGCGAAAAGACCTAACACCAGTGTAGACTCTTTTGTGTAGATTAGTGAGTATTGCGAATCCGATCTCTCGGCAATCTTTTTAATGGCAGGAGTGCACTTCAATGATTCAATATGAACAATTTCACACCCTTCTATCTCTTGTGCAGATGTTTGTGTCGAAAGCAGATAAATTTTATTTACCAACATCGACTCCTTCAGCCCTTTAACTGTCTGTTCTACTTGTGCTTTATCCTGGTATGGAATGAAGCAGTTTACACATTTTGTCATAATTTTTGCATTAAACAATTTAGGTTGCTAAGATATTCATAAGAGAGCAAACGAGCAAAAAAAGAGCTATATTAATATAAAAAGCGTAAATTCGCCGCTTGCAATGAAAAATGAGATGCAACAATACGATTATCTTATAGCAGGGAGCGGTTTGGCAGGGCTTTATGCAGCCTTTGTGGCCTCAAAATATGGGAGCGTTGCAGTAGTTACCAAAAACAAGGTCTCCGACAGTAACACCTACTATGCTCAGGGGGGGATTGCATCTGTTACAGATAACGAAGATACTCCGGAATTTCACTCAAATGATACTATCACTGCCGGCAGGGGGTTGTGCAATCCTGTTGCGGTTGACACTCTTGTCAATGAGTGTCCGTTAAGAATAAAAGAGTTGATTGAAGATGGTATGAACTTCGATATGTCCGGGGGCGTTCTTGCCCTTGGTTTGGAGGGTGGCCACCGTAGAAGAAGAGTTCTGCACGCCGGAGGAGATATTACAGGAAGGAGAATAAGTGAGTTTATGACCGGGCAGATTCTCTCCAACCCCAAAATAACCCTCTTTGAGAACCATCAGGCGCTGGAGATAATTCTGGACGGTAAAGGTGACGGGGGGAGATGTTTGGGACTTAAGGTCTGGAACTTCGACACCGGCAGAGTTGAAAATTTCTATGCCGGCAGCACAATTATGGCTTTAGGAGGAGCCTCTGCCATCTACTCAAGAACAACCAACCCACAGAGTTCCATTGGAGATGGAGTTGCTCTGTGCTACAACGCCGGGTGCCAGATTGCAGATATGGAGTTCATCCAGTTTCACCCTACTACACTCTACTCTCCCGATAATAAGTCATATCTGATTAGTGAGGCTGTGCGTGGAGAGGGGGCACATCTGCTTAACCATAACGGAGAGAGGTTTATGGTAAACATCCATCCTCTTGCCGAACTTGCCCCCAGGGATGTGGTTGCTCAGGCAATCGAGAGGGAGATAAAGAGAGACCCTCACAACAGACCGTATGTATATCTATCGTTAAAACATCTCGATTCTGAAAAGATCAGGAGGCGTTTTCCCCATATTTTTCAGAATCGAGAAGATCTGGGGATCGATATGCGGGATAAGGTCCCAGTGGCACCTGCAGCTCACTATATGGTTGGAGGTGTTAAGAGCGATATTGACGGCAAGACCTCAATCACCGGGCTCTATGTTTGCGGAGAGCTTGCCTCTACCGGAATTATGGGTGCAAACAGACTTGCATCAAACTCTTTGGCAGAGTGCATCGTATTCGGTTACAGAGCGGTAATGAGTGCAAAAGAGCATCAAGCTTCAAATTTATTCGCTCAGGAGAGCCTTAATAGATTTGTTGGATCTGCAGCAGAGCCTCAATACTATATTGATTCTGCAAAACAAGATGAATATTTCCGTATAAGAGAGCAAATCTCTTTGATAATGACCAGGTATGCCGGCATAGTAAGAGAGAGAGAGGGGCTGGAGAGTGCTCTGGCAGAGCTTGAGCAGATTAAGGAGAGCCTCTTAGCCGGTGATTGCGGGAGGGAGTTTTACTCCTCAATTTCGGAAAATCTGATAATTGTAGCCACTCTTATTGTCAGCGGAGCTCTCTACAGAGAAGAGAGCCGTGGCGGACACTTCAGAAGCGACTACCCAAAAGAGAATATCTTTAATCTCTACCATACCATCCAGCAAAAGGGGAAGATGAACGGAAGTCTATCTGCAAACTGGTATGCTTCTGTCAAGAGACCAATACCAAATAATAGAAAGGAGATCACTCCTAAAAAACAAAATAATCGCATTATGACTCATAATTCACTAATAGACAAAATTATTGACCTGGCAATTGAGGAGGATGTTGCTTCGGGAGATATTACCACAAACTCAATAATCCTTGAGAAAACAAAGGCAACTGCCGTTTTCAAGATGAAGGCAGATGGTGTTGTGAGCGGAATTAGCATCATAAAGAGAGTTTTTGAGCACCTCGATAAGAATGTGATCTGGAGACCATTTGTGAAAGATGGCGACAGTGTTAATAAAGAGGATGTTATTGTTGAGATTGAGGGTAGCTACCGCTGTCTTCTCACCTCGGAGAGAATAGCTCTGAATATCCTGCAGCGGATGTCCGGAATTGCAACTCTTACTGCCCAGTTTGTAAAGGAGATTGAGGGTACCGATGCCAAGATTCTGGATACACGCAAAACTGCTCCGGGATTAAGGGTTCTGGATAAAATGGCTGTTGCGGCAGGGGGCGGAAAAAATCACCGTATGGGGCTGTACGATATGGTTCTAATCAAGGATAACCATATCAAGATTGCGGGCGGGATTAAAAATGCGGTTTCTCAGGTTCGTGAAAATATCAATATGGGTATGAAAATTGAAGTAGAGACATCTAACCTGGATGAGGTGAGGGAGGCTGTAGAGTGTGGAGCAGATATTATAATGCTCGACAATATGGATAATGATACTATGAAGAGGGCTATAGAGATCATTGCAGGGAGGGCAGAGAGTGAGGCTTCGGGGAATATGACCCTCGACCGGGTGAAAGAGGTGGCTATGCTTGGAGTAAACTATATAAGCGTAGGGGCTCTCACTCACTCAATAAGTGCTCTGGATATAAGTATGAACGTAACAGTTATACCGGATAATTAGAAGAAAGATTGCAGTAAGATGGAAAGAGAAAAAATAATATCAGAGATAACCAGGCTAAAAAAGGAGAAGGATGTGATAATCCTTGCCCATTTTTACACAGACCCCGAGGTTCAGGATCTGGCCGATTATATTGGTGATTCTCTTGGGTTATCGCAGATGGCAGCCAATACAAGTGCAAAAATAATTCTGTTTTGCGGAGTGAAATTTATGGCCGAAACCGCTTCAATTATCGCTCCCGGCAAAAAAGTGCTCCTGCCCGACCCCACATCGGGATGCTCACTGGCAGAGAGTATAAAGGGCTCAGATGTAATTGCCTGGAAAAAGAAGAATCCTAAAGGAGTAGTTGTCTCCTATGTAAATACTACTGCAGAGGTTAAGGCTTACACAGATATCTGTTGTACATCTGCAAATGCAATTGATGTCATTAACAGCATCCCGGATGGCAAGAAGATATTCTTCATTCCGGACAAAAACCTCGCCTCCTATGTCAAGATAAAGACCGGAAAAGATATAGAGATCTGGAATGGTGATTGTTGCGTACACGAGTACTACGACACAAAGATGGTTCTGGACGAGGTCAATAAAAACCCTGATGCCGAATTACTTATCCACCCGGAGAGCAACTGCTCTCACGACCCGCTCATCTACAAAAAACCAAACTCATACATTCTATCTACAACCGGAATGATTAAAAGAGTCGGAGTGTCATCTGCAAAAAGATTTCTGGTAGTAACCGAGCCGGGTGTAATCCACCGTATGAAAAAGCTATACCCCGACAAGGAGTTTATCCCCTGCGACGAGTACAACGAATGTATGCAGATGCGCAAGATAACCCTCGAAAAGATGCTTATCTCACTCCGTGATGAAATTCACGAAGTAAAAGTTCCCGAAGATATCCGCCTGCGCGCCTACCCATCTATAGAAAAGATGTTAACCTTACATTGAGATTGTCATAAGATCCAGGCAAAATCTTTTTTAACACCTTCGGCACATTCAAATACCCTTTCGTCAACATTTGCAATTTTTAAATTGGAGATATAGATAGTTTTGCGTCCTTAAAACTAATAATCAACTCCAATGAAAAGAAATTACATTATCTTGAAATTAATCGCTGTTTTTTTGCTCTTTTCGCTCTTGTCGTGTGAGAAAGAGAAGATAGTTATTGATAATCCGGGCGGATATGACTCCGATGCCCCTTTTGTTAAACTATCATCTGCGACAACACAAATTTTAACCGACATCTCATTTATAAATAAAAATGAGGGAATGATCTGCGGAAGCTTTGGCTTTATTGCTAAAACCTCAAATGGCGGAAAAAGCTGGGAATTGCTCAATTCGGGAATCAATCACTCATTTTTAAATGCCTTTATGCTGGACTCAAAAACTCTCTATATGGCTCGTATAGGTATTTATAAAAGCAGCAACTCCGGAAGCAGTTTCAGCCCTTTGGGGGTTTTGGCAGATTACTCAAACAGCATATTCGGCATCTGCTTTTTTAACCAAAACGAGGGTGTTGTTATTAAAGGGAATCTAATTCTTAAGACCCGCAACGGAGGCTCTACCTGGGATGTTCAGTATGACAGCGCAGAGAATATCACCAAGATGCAGTTCACATCAAAAACAGTGGGTTATGTTGCCGGGGGACGCAGTTACGACAATAGCTCCAGAGGGGAGATCCACAAAACCACAGATGGTGGTGAGAGTTGGCAGCAAATTCACCTGACCGATTCAAACATCAGCGCTCTCTATTTTATCAACAGTGAAAGAGGATTTTACACAAACTACAACGATGAACTGTTCCGTACAGTTGACGGAGGAAAAATCTGGAGAAAAATTTCAACTGTAGAGGCAGGAGCTCTCTCTTTGTGTTTTACGGGAGAGAGTATCGGCTATCTCTCAACATATAGTGGAAAGATTTTAAAGACTACTAATGGCGGTATCAGTTGGGAAGTGGTCTATGAATCTGCAAATGTGCCTATAAGCAAAATTATTTTTGTTGATAAAACAATGTATGCCATTGGGAATAACGGACTGTTTCTTGTGAAAAAATAGTTTTGATAAGCAAAAAAGGGTGACCTCACGGCCACCCTTTTCACAACCCAATTTAATTAACTAACACTAAGTGGTCTTCTTTAATGTAATGGTTTTGGTTTTGGTTCCATCCGAAACAGTCGCTGTGTTATCTACTGTACCATCACCATAATCTATAGTCATTGTTTTACCATCTGCAAAAGTGGTCTTTGCAATCCCTTTTACAATCTCCGATGCAGATACTTTGAAAATAAGAGGAGTGGCAGCTTCGACAGTTCTTGTTCTGCTCTCATTCTTCTCATTTGTGATGGTCGTAGTTCCATATGTCTCAATTGTATCGTCATCTTTTGTTGTCGCAACCCCACCTTTAATAAGTCTGTTTAAAGATGATACTCTTTTTGTAAATTTAGTACCATCGGGAATGGTTACTTTGAAATCTTCCGTAATAACTGCCTGCTGAGTATTGGCATCGATATCGCGTGTAATTGTGCGCCCAACCCATCCGTTAAACAGATATCCATCTTCAACAAAATCAATGTATTTCACCTTTTGCTCGCTTCCGGTTTTGCCATTATTTACAATATAGGCAGCAAGCTGGCCTTTTCTAAGTTTACCGTCGGGGCCGGTGTTGCCGGCAGCTCCAAAATCTACAAGGAATATCCTCACCCCGGAAGAGTCTCTTATGGTAATTGTTACAGTTCCTGTAAGATATTTTTCTCCCCAAATGGCTTTAGTTGCCGGATATGAGGCATTCATTTTCAGAATCTCTGAAAGAATAGCATCGGTAGACGCACTTGTTACTTCAATGAAAGAGTCCTGTTTTAACATTTCGTCTTTATTCTCGGAAACCAACTCCTCTTTTGTACAAGATGACAAAATGAGAAGCGTAAAAGCTGCAACAGAAAAGATGAATTTTTTCATAACTTGATCTATTTAAATTAATTTGTAAAATTCTAAGGCCTTATTAGCGATTCTTATCCCGAACCTATAATTTTAAGAAGAGAAAACCTGTATAAAGTTAAATTTAAAAAATTATTTTTTTAACTTTCCCTGCAGATTCTCTTCAAATAATAAACAATTAGTGCCGATGCAGCATCCCAAAGATGAGTATATCCTCTCCCTCATTGGAGATGAAAAGACAAAAGAGAGAGGACTCTCTCTGCTGATCGACAAATATAAAGAGAGAATATACTGGCACATAAGAAGGCTGGTGGTGAGTCACGAAGATGCTCAGGATGTAATGCAGGAGACATTTTTTAATGCTTGCCGCTATATAGACAGATTTGAAAGTGAGAGCCGTCTTTACACCTGGTTATACAGAATTGCCACAAATGAGTGTATAAGAGTGTTCCGGAAGAACAAGTTGATATTTACATCATACGACTCTGTAAAAGAAGAACTTATAAACAAACTATATTACGAAACTTCCGATGAGAGTGATAAGATAGTGTTAAAATTTCAAGAGGCGATTTTGCATCTTCCAAAAAAACAGAGGCTTGTATTCAATCTCAGGTATTACGACGAAATGAGTTACGAAGATATTTCAAAGGTCCTTAACATTAGCACTTCATCTTCAAAGACAAATTACCACTACGCAAGTGAAAAGGTTAAAAATTATATGTTAAAATTATAGGTAATGAAAAAAGATTTTGATTTTGAACAGGTTGGGAAGAGATTACCATATAAGGCTCCCGACTCCTATGTAGAGAATTTCAAACCGAATTTTCTTCGCCACACACCGCATAGAAATAACAAAATGGCTATCAGGTTATTTGTGTATGCAGCTGCTTCTGTTGCATTATTAATAATAAGTAGTCTCATAGTTCTCAATCCCGGTAAAAGGCAAAATTTCATTACTTCGCAGCAGGAAGCAGAGCCATTTGCAAACATCAACTCTGCCGAATTTAATGATATTATTAAAAGCTTTACCGACGAAGAGCTTACAACTTTATCTGTAATTCTTGATTCCGATATGTTCGAAAATTAGAATACCACAATATTATGAGAACCTTTAACCCCAAACCACTAAATATTAAATTTGTGGCTCAAACATTAAAAGCTGTAATTGTTACGGCAATTCTGCTGATATCTGCCAATTCATCCCTGCAGGCTCAGATCCGCCCCGGGATGCCCAGGGTAAGAGCGTTGCTAATGGAGAGACAACTCTCGGAAATTAAAAAGAACATCTCAATAGACAGCAGAGATATCCCAAAATTTGATCATATATACCGAAACTACATCACGGAGGTCTTTGAACTGAACGCTCTTTACGAAGGACTCGTTCCGCTCGAAACAAATATGGACCAATACAGCGACACCCAAATCGAAGAGAACTTCATCAAGCAAACCGATAAATCAAAAAGACTTCTCCTTATCAGGGAGAAGTACTTTTATGAATTCAAAACCATCATTAAGCCAAAGGAGATTATGAAGTTATACTCCATTGAGCGTCAAGTTCTCCGCCAGGCCCAGCAAGAGATGAGAGATCGGGTTGGTAACCGGCCTTAGCATTAAAAAACGGTTACCAGCTATACATAACCATCACCTGGAATCTGTTTGCGCTTGAGTGCGTCTCGTTCATATTTAACCTGTATCCGTGAATATACTCCCCGGCAAGCGTGAAGTTCTTAACTCCGGTCCAGAATAGTGAAGCCGAGAGATAGTTCCCTTTATGGTATTCATTTGCAGAGTAGTAGTCGGTCTTATTTGCCAAACCGGCTATTGAGAAATTTGCAGATGCATAGAGAGATTTATTGAAATTGGCCCTTGCTCCTAATGAGATACTATACATAGGGAGAGCTTGTAACGAACCGGTGGCGGCATCGGGTGCCAGATCCAGGTTAAGAGCTGCAAGGTCGTTAATGTATCTGGCCACACCTTTACCGTAAATTCCCTGGCTAAAGAGAGTGAAATTTTCTCCCATCTTAACTGAACCGCTTAGCTGAGCCCCTGCCCCAATTTTAGTCTCAATCTCCGAAGTGCTGTTTACACCATAATCCATCGCTCTAAAGAGTCCGGTAATTTTTAGGTGAGCAGATTTTCCTTTAAACATCAGGAAGAGCGGAACATCGGGGAATCTTTGGTTAACGACTCTGATTCCGGTTGGTGTTGTAATTTTACTTTTAGGAAACTCCAATGAGATACCAAAACTGGTTTTTTCGCTTAGCTTTTTATTATACCCAATAAGTGGTGTGCGAAAGAAAGTTCTTGAGTTTACCCCCTGAACATCAATTGTTTGAGCATTGGCCTGGAAATCTGTCATAAAACTCCACCACTGACCCATAATAAGACCCTTAAAAGAGATATAGGCGTGCCTCAGTCTAAAAACATCAACTGCGCCTCTAAAGTCACTTTCAATATAATATTCAATATCTCCAAGCAGCTCTGTCTTTTGAATAACTTTAAGATGCAGGCGGGTACCGGAAGCATCCATACTCAATCTTGACTGTTTATCCCACTCACTTTGAGAGGCCATTGTTGAGCTCACAAAGTCGTAACTAGGTACCACCCCCCCAAAATCTGCAAAAGTTACAAATCGGACAAAGCCTCCAAATTTTATTGATATATTTCCCTTCTCAATTAAAAAAGGAGATTTGGTTTCGGTGACTTTGGCAGAGGCACTTTGAGCATAGGAGTTGATGCATAGTGCGCCTAAAACGACGAACATAAATACTCTTTTCATTTTTTATAGTTTTAAGTTTTGGGTCCTTTATACAAAAGTAAATGCTTTTACTATACATCTCAACAAAATTTGTAAGTTTTTTTCGCTCTGAACATAAATTTTGACCTTTTTTCAGATGAATATCTCTGTTTTTTGAAAAACATCTCCTTAAAGTGCAACTTTTTTTAATGCATATTCGTCTATATTATGCTCGAAAAGAATTTGAGCTGGATTATTCAACACTAAATTACTCTCCCAAAATGAAAAAGAAATTAATACTATTTATTACTGTACTTTTTGTTGCCGTTACATCGTGCTCCTGCCTGGATTTAATGTCTGTTAGACCTTCCGGGCAGTATATCGCAAAGAAAATCAATGTTGGTGATTTTGAAAATGTCTCTGTCTCTAACGGGTTTGAACTGATTTTAACTCAAGACTCCAAAGAGGAGCTGGTTATTGAAACTTACGAAAATGTTCACGAATATATTGTCGTAAGGGTAGAGGGCAGCACTCTAAAGATATACAGAGAAGGAGGAATCTTCTTTAGCGGTAATACCAAAGTTAAGATACACCTCTCCTGCAGCTACCTGGGAAAAATAACCGGTAGCGGAGGAACCAAAATTGATATGGAGAGTGGCTGGAGTGGAGACCAAATGAAGATCTCTATTAGCGGAGGTGGCAGAATCTTTGGGAATCTTAAACTTAACACTTTATATATGAGTATGTCGGGAGGATCCCGCTCAGAGTTGGAGGGAGAGGTAGATTATCTGTCACTAAGCTCATCCGGCGGAAGCGTACACAGGCACTTTGGACTTGAAACAAATGAGTGCAGGGCCTCAATGTCCGGCGGTGCATCTGCAGAGCTTTATGTGAAGGAGCGACTGGAGGTATCCGGTTCCGGTGGTACATCTGTCCGTTACAGAGGAAACCCACAACTCTCAACCAAGCTATCCGGCGGGTCGAGTGTACATAAGGCATTCTAAAAAGAGAGAGCAGGCAAATAAGAAGACGGCAGAGATGCCGTTTTTTTTTGTAAATTGGCCTATTCTTTAAAAATGACAATATCTTGAAAATCAAACACACCCCACGATGCTTGGCAAGGTTCCCCTCGCTTGGAGAGGGGAATACCCCTTTGGTAGAGCTGGAGCAAGGTTTGTATGCCAAGCTGGATTATATGATGCCAACTCTCTCTTTTAAGGACAGAGGCGCTGCGGTGCTTATGGCAGCGGCGCTGGAGATGGGCGTCAAACACGTGATTCAGGACAGCAGCGGGAATGCAGGTTGCTCAATTGCAGCCTACGCTGCCAGGGCAGGGATAAAGGCAGATATATACATCGGTGACTCCACCCCACCCAGGAAGATTAAGATGATTGAAGATTACGGAGCTAATGTTATAATCATTAAAGGTACAAGAGAGGATGTCGCCGCAGCTGCCCTTAAAGAGGTGGCAAAAGGGGAGAAATTCTATGCCAGCCACGTCTATAACCCACTCTTTGCTCAGGGGATGAAATCCTACATTTTTGAGGTGTTCGAGCAGATGGATGGGCAGCTGCCGGATTTAGTTTTTGTCCCCCTTGGCAACGGGACTCTATTCTATGGAGTTTACCACGGAATAAAGGATCTCATCCGGCAAGGCAAAGTAGACAAGTTTCCCAAAATCATCGCCATCCAGGCTGCCGGTTGCGCTCCTGTTTATGAATCTTACAACACCTGGCTCAACTCAAAACAGGAGAACAAAAAGATATCCCCCACTCCACTATTGAGACCGGTTATAAATATGGGAACCGTTGCAGATGGCATTGCAATAGCAAATCCGGCCAACGGAAACGATATCCTTAAAAAGATCATTGAGATAGATGCCTCTGTAGTTGCAGTCACCGACTTAGAAATTGAACAGGCTTACCACACCCTTGCTCTCAAGGGGTTTCACGTAGAGATGACCAGTGCTGCAAACTACGCCGGCTACAAAAAATATCTCTCAACAGAAAAATTTGAATCCGGCTCCTCCACCCGGCCGGTAAATCTTATCACACTCTGCGGCACCTCAAAATAACAAACTTACCTGAGTTAACTGTTCATCCACCTTTTGAAATCGGCAGACCTGTCTATACTCACAATTGTATCCTCCTGGGAGTCTGCTTTTGGTTTGAGTTCAAGTTTGACGCGGGCTCTCGAGTATGCAACCATATTGGAGATAGACTCAATATTAACCATATACTTACGGTTGATACGAAAAAACTGACCAGGGTTTAGAAGCTCCTGCAACTTGTCCAGGGTGTAGTCAACAACCAGAGTCTGCCCCTCAAAAGTTCTTATATAGACCCCTTTGTCGGCAACAAAGCAGTAGGCAATCTCACTGCTCTCCACCTTTTTAATCTTATTTCCCGTCTGGATTAGAAACCTCTTTTTATACTCCGGCTCTCTGCCCTGAATTTGAGAGAGAAGGGAGTCAAAATCTATTCCAAAAGCCATTTTAAGAGATTTATACTTCCCCAGGCTCTCCTTAAGATCACTCTCCCGAATGGGCTTAAGCAGATACGAGATACTGTTTAGTTTAAATGCTTTAACAGCATACTGGTCGTAGGCGGTTGTAAAGATTACGGGAGTATTAACTGTCACCTGTTCAAATATGCTAAAGCTAATCCCGTCCGAGAGCTGAATATCCAGAAATATAAGCTCTGCACTATTATGCATTAGCCACTGAACCGACTCTTTTATTGAGCCAAGTTTTGCCAGCACCCGAACTGAGGGATCTGCATCCATAAGCATCTGCTCCAGCTTACCGGCAGCAACAACTTCATCTTCTATAATCAGCACATTCATTTTAACAGGATATATTTATTAAAATTATGATTCAGAGTGAATTAAAGGAATTTTGGCAATGTAGTAATTATCTGTAACACTAAAAACGGGACTCTGCTCGCAGATAAGTGCATACCTCTTAGTGAGGTTTTTTAAACCTACACCCGTAGATTTACCCGACACCTTAGGTTGCAGGTTATTTCTTACAAAGAGATAATCTCCCTCACTGTAAATATCTATATGTAAGGGCTTATCTTCATTTACAATGTTATGTTTGATTGCGTTTTCCAGCAGGGTTTGTAGCGAGAGCGGGGGAAGATGCAGAGATAGTTTCTCTGATGGAATATTTACGGAGTAGGTGAGGTTTTTCCCATATCTTATCTGTTGTAAAAATAGATAGGAGCTCATAAAGTTTATCTCTTCGCCAAGCAGGGCAACAGGCTGTTCTATCATCTCCAGAACATAGCGGTAGATTTGCGAAAATTCATCAATAAACATCTGTGCTCTCTTTACATCTGTCCCTATTAGCCCCGACAAAACATTGAGACTGTTGAACATAAAGTGCGGGTTTATCTGGCTCTTTAGAACCTCAAACTTTACCTGCAGAAGCTCCTCTTTAAGATGCTCTGCCACCTCTTTTGCCCGGCGGCTCTCTATGTAGAATATCCAGGCCTCCAGTATTGCCATCACCAGCAGGTTTACCACTGCATATATGAGTGCATTCTTGATGAGCACACTAATGAGCTCCTCCCTGTATGGCCTGATAAAATGGGCAAGGAGGGTAATCAGTATAGAGATAACAACGGCATAAGCTGCAGAAAAAGATATCTGCATAAAGAGGCGTTTGAGAACTCTTTTTCCCCAGGGGATACTCTTATTAAGGAGACGGATAACAATAAGATCCGGATATGTAATGAGGAAACCCGCAAGAATGCTTAAAGCCCACCCTCTGCAAAGACGAATGAGAAAGTGCTGGTAGCTCTCCAGTTCATAATAACCGCTTAGATGGTTGTACGAAATCACAACCACCTGGATAACAAAGGCAAGCCCCAGAACGAATCTGAGCAGCCTGCCAAATGAGAAGTAGTTATGAATCTTACGAAACAGCATTATTAACTATTTATAGCCCCAAATTTAGTTTAAGATTTTAAACAAATCCTAAAATCTTTTTAACAGACCAATCCTAAAAGAGAGATAGTTCTGTTTTAGCTCTCTTGCTGTTCCGTCAAAGATGATATCTCTGTTAAGAGAGTTGAATTTTATCCCCGGAGTTAAACTCACCTTTTCGCTCAACCGTATATCCACCCCTGTTGCAGCCTGCCAACCCCAGCCGTGCCCGCTGTTGTTTATCATATCACCCTCTTCATTCTCAATCTCGATATGGTTATAGAGGGCACCTGCTCTTAAATAGAGTGAAAATGGCGATCTACCCACACTCTGTTTAAATTGAAGCCCCATCACATAACCGGTCTCTTCAAAATCTGCATTTATCCCTGCAAATGAGTTGTCACTTGAGAACCTGTTCCATCCCCACCCGGCATACACCCCGGTAGATTGCATAAATCTATAATGGAATATTCCCTCTACACCAAATCCGGTATTAAGGGCAGCATCTGCAAGTTTGTTGGTGGCAACAGAGAGACCTGTGCTAATTTCAAACCCAAACCTGCTTTGGTTTTCCTGAGCTGCGGCAAAAACAGGGGTTATCCCGAGAATTGCCAGCACAATAATTACTTTTGTTTTCATTCTACTATTATTCATCTTTTATTATCGAAACAAAAGTACTTCCCTTCAATTGTGCAGAAAAAGGAGAGTTGCCCAAAGGGTAGATAAAGTTCCCGACAGTGCATTTTGAGGTGTTGAACACTTTTTGAAACTGATTTTTTTGTAAATTGCAGGGAACTGAATTATTGAGGAGATGAAAAAAATTATCCAATTTGCTATCGCAGCAATCATTTTGGCCACGGTACTCTCTTGTGGTGTTTCGCAGAGAGAGGTAAAGGATTCCAGAACCGGCCGGGTAGGAATCCGCGACACTGCATCAGTAAAGGACTCTACCGAGTATGTACTGATAGTTTTTGACCCCGGGTTTGACTATTGGCTGGCAAGTAAAAGCTTTTATAAAAATCAGTACTCCAACGAACATCTTCAGATGCTCAACCACCAATACTCACTTGAGTGGAACCGCCGCTATTCAACCGGAGACCGCCTGATTGAAAGTTACATAGACTACAGCCCTTTAACAAAATATGATTTTGAGTTCAACTACAAACTCTATATGTATTTCCGCTACTTTGAGGAGAGCAACAAAATCGAACTAATCCCCGGAGCCAAACGAAGATTTTTCTAACATTATATGAAAACAGAGGAGCTTATTAACACAATCCCGAAAGCAGAGCTGCATCTGCATATAGAAGGGACATTTGAGCCTGAACTTATGTTCAGAATTGCCGGGCGTAATGGTATAAAGCTTAAATACAATTCTGTAGATGAACTCCGGAAAGCTTATGAATTCAATAATCTCCAGGAGTTTCTGGATATCTACTATACCGGTGCATCTCTTTTGACTACCGAAGAGGACTTCTATGACCTCACAATGGAGTATCTCAAAAAAGCAGTTTCGCAGAGCGTATATCACACCGAAATCTTTTTTGACCCTCAGACGCACACCTCCAGGGGTGTTCCGTTCTCAACAGTTATCAATGGTATTCACGCCGCTTTGGAAGATGGGAAAAAGCTTAAGGTAAAGGATTATGATAGGGGAATATCATCACATCTTATAATGTGTTTTCTAAGGCATCTTAGTGAATATGAGGCATCTAAAACCCTAAGGGAAGCGATCCCATACAAAGATAAGATTATTGCTGTTGGGCTGGACTCCTCTGAGGTGGGACATCCGCCGGTAAAATTCCGTAATGTATTTGAAGCAGCTCTTAAAGAGGGATTTTTAACCGTTGCCCACGCCGGTGAGGAGGGGCCGGCAGAGTATGTGTGGGAGGCAATAGATTTGCTTAAAGTCTCCAGAATAGACCACGGAAATCGCTCAATCTCCAACCCTGACCTTATAAACGAAATTATTGACAGAGAGATCCCTCTAACAATGTGTCCGCTCTCAAATCAAAAACTTAAAGTTGAGAAAGATCTCACTCAACACCCGCTAAAAGAGATGCTCAACAAAGGTATTATAGTTACTGTCAACTCCGACGATCCGGCCTACTTTGGAGGATACATAAATGAGAATCTCACCGCTATATCCGATGCACTGAGCCTATCAAATAACGATATATACAGGCTTGCCCGAAACTCTTTTACAGCCAGCTTCCTTGATTTTAAAAGCAAACAGAGAATGCTTCAATTACTTGATGAGTGGGTGTGATATTATATAAAAAAGAGTTAACTTAGTTTGAGATTTAAGAAAATCAGACGGAATCAGCTTTCAAAGGGCTGTTGTGCTTGGAGATATATAAATATTTAGTTAAATATAAATATCCGGAAGCTATGAAAAAAATCTCAAAAATTCTTCTCTTTTCTGCTTTTATCGTGTGTGGTAATGTATCCGCACAAAACCGAACGATAGAAGACTCTCAGATGAAATTCAAAATCTCTGTCCCGTCAACCTACCAGACCAATCAGTACTGGGACGGGACAGATAAAATTCACGCTTTTGTGAGCAGAGACAATAATGTTGCCGTGAGCATACGGTCATTTGAACTGCCGGCAAATATCTCGGTAGAACAGGTAGTGGCCGCATTTACCCAAAATGTACTAAAAGGGGCCAATCAGTTGGTTATTCAACCTCACAATCTTAACGGTGCAAGTGGGAAAATGGCGGGATACCGCTGGCGCTACAACAACATCAGTGTAGTGGTAGGTGCTTTTTACACTATTCGTAACAACATTGGATATGTAGTGTGGTCAATGATTCCGGAGAATCTCTTTGCAAAGAGGTCTGCAGAGTCAGATGCAATTACAAACTCATTTACTTTGCTGGGACAGAGTGCAGATGCCGGCTCAGGAGAGAGACAACAAAACGTACCAGGGAGAGGTATCTCATCTGATGCATTTGTGACGCTGGTTTCAGATGATGCAATGGTAGAGCACCTAATTCCAAAAGGATCTACAGTTCGCAAAACAGAACCGGGACAAACTATTTGGGATATCCCAAACCCCTCCTCAGGAAACACTCTCACAATGGTCATTCAAAATGTTGTAAAAGGTGGTAAAAACCTCAACTCTTTTATGAATGAACAGATTGCTTCAATAAGAGGCAACGGAGCGACTCTGCTTGGACAGAGTTTTGAAAAAGCAGGAGATTTTTACACCTGCAGATACTCTTATGAGTATAACGGATCCAGGTTTAGCTACACAGCGGTTGACGGACCTGTTACATTCTACCTTACAGGGTTTGTCGGTGGAGTAACCTTTGCTGCAGAGCTGGAAAGCATTCATAACATTGTTCATACCTCATTCAAAAAGGTAACTAACAGCAATAACAGTGTTGGGCAGCAAAATCCACAGGGAGGCGGTTTGGCTCCCTCCTCTTCACCATTGCAACAACCGGAAATAGAAGCCGTCTCCTCAGAGACAATTTTTGACATTAAACCAAATACAATAAAAGTAGGTACAGATGTCAACTCCAATTATGAGATAGGCTCTGTTACAAACAACTTCCCTTCAAACACCAAAAAAATCCATCTTGAATTTAATTATCAGGGAGATACTAAAGAGAAAAACTTTATTGTAAAATGGGTGAGCAAAACTCACAACACCCTGGTTGCAGAGGATCTATACTACCCGAAAACAGGAGGGGCAAACAAAGTTTACTCATTTATGGAAAATGGAGCCGAACAGTGGCCCGGTGGAGATTACAGGGCAGAGGTGTGGTATCTTGGAGATAAAGTAAGTGAAGCGGATTTTTCAATTGGAGCAGCACAAACTCCCCAAAAACAGACCAATAGAGTTGGAGAGATTAGGCAGATAGTTCTGGATAACACAAATATCGGCTATGATTTTGCCTCCGGAAAGATTCGCACAGACGCCTCCCCGGATCCCGATTTTTTAAACAGGCCCTGGTGCACCACTCTGCCCGGAATCTGCGGGAACTGGGCCAGAACCGGGAAGAGCCGGATGGAAGATGTAACATCTGCACCTGCCTCCGGTTATATTAGTGATGGATTAGATTATATTGACTGCACCGAAGCTCCCTTGAAAGAGGTCTTAGTGTTTAAACTAAAAGATGGCACTTTCGGTAAAATGATGATTATCAAAGATGAGTTCTCCAAAAGTAACAATGTTTGCCTGCATAAAATAACTTGCTTTGTTCAGTATCCTGCATTTTAACATATAACTATCAAAAGCTATGAAAAAGATATTAAGAGTTGTTTTGATTTTATCAATCTTAGTGTTGCATATGGCTGTTCCCTCTAAGGCGTTTGCAACTGACCTTAAATTGGTGCTTAATATAGGCCAAATTGATAATCACTCATCTCCAACTATAGAGTATATAACTCCGGGGTATATGATGCGGGTTATTTTTTCTGCTAATTGGGCAGATCCAAATTTATGCCTTTCAACCACAAGGCTTCAGATACTTATTGATAGCAAGGTTATTCTTGACGAGAAACACAGTTTTTATGATGGTCTTTACCAGTTTAAAACTACATTCACAAAACAGATAGTAGTTCCAAAAGATATTACCGAGGGTAAACACACACTTACTATAAGGATGTCTAAAGAGCCGAATACCGGACTACCAGACCAGGTTCTTGTTTGCGCCCCTGCCACTAAAGAGTTCTGGATAGGAAAACCCGGGGCTGTAACAAAAGATATAGCCCCTCCTTCCGAAACAAAAAGTGAAATACCGATAGTAAAATCTCAGATAACAATAGAGAACGAGATTAATCCAGCCACAAAAGCTCCCTGGGAGTGTATCTCCAACGAGAGTGGAAGCTATGTTAAAATTCTTGTTAACGCTCCGGATGCAAAGTCTGTCTATTACAAACTGCCAGGAAATGGAGGCTCTCTCTCCAAAAAACCGGTAATCAGCCCAAATGAAAATATCACCGAAGAGGGTGTTGTCTTTCTGGTAAATCAACAAGGAGAGATCTATTTTCACCCTCCTCTTACAATTGAAGAGAACAGACCATTTAAAACTAAAAATCTGCCCCAGGGGCGGGCTCTTCGCTACTATACAAGTGAGATTGTTTTTACAATCAATATGCTAAACGGCCAAAAACTTGAAATTAAAAAAGAGGTAAACTATTGTCGCCCCCCTGTTTTTCTTGTCCACGGTTTTACCGGAGATAAGAGTACCTGGGAAACACTTGAGAAGATGTTATTTCAAAAAGGGTTTATGACAAACCGTGAAAACTACTATGCAACCAATGATTTAAGAGGCTCTATGGATGTGGGTTCACAGGCATTTTTGTTGGCAGATCTTTTAAAAAAGGAGCGGAATATTTATCAAAGCGGCAATGTCAACTATAAGAGTGCAGATCTAGTATGCCATAGTATGGGAGGTTTGATAGCTCGATTTTACTCGAAAAACCATCCTGATAAAGAGTCCAGCGTTAGAAAAATCATTATGGTGGGCACCCCTAACCACGGAATTTACAATCCTTTAGATCTGGTAACCGGTAAATTGGCTGCCTATATCTCAAATGCTCATAAAGGTATGGCACAGGATGTTGATGCCCGGGGAAGATTTATGATAAAACTAAATGAGGGAGAGGAGAGCGGTGCAAACCTAAACAAATCCATTGAGCACGGGAATATATATGTAGAGGGTACAGACGGGGTTGTTCAGGATATCTCTGCAAGGCTCAATGGTGTTCAGGAGGTTATTCTCAACAAAATGAAACACTCTCCTTCAATACCGGACTCTTTCAACTATGGGACTAAATCAATCACTACAGAGTGGCTGGTCTTTGGGAAGATTCTAAACTGGCTCATCAATCCAATTCCTGCTGCCTCCTTGAATATGAATAAATGGAATACCGCCGGTATAGTTGAACAAGGGAAGAAACTTGATTTAAGCGGCAAAGGTCATATATTAAGAGTACACACAGGCTCGGCTACCGTTAATGTTCATCTGAGGCGTATAGAGTTAACAAATAACTGTTCTGCAGAGATTACATACCCGGATGGTTCTGTAATTAAACTCTTTCCCGGTTCAAAGATTAACTACAACAACACTATGGACGAACTTTTACTCTTTAATGGTAAAACTATGATTAATCTAAAGAGGCAGGATAAGAGCTTCAGTGTAATTACCCCAACAATAACCGTTGGAGTTCGCGGAACCTGTTTTGAAGTGATTGTTGATGAGTCGGGTAGAAGTTCTCTCTATCTCTACGAAGGCGAGGTTGAGGTTTGGAACCTCTCTGCAAGCAAAATCATTAAGAGCGGGCAGAGCATCTCTGCTTCAAGCAACAGTGAGCTCATAACTGGCACCTTTAATCCTAAAAACAGGTTTGATACAAACTTTGCAAATAATTATTCGCAGATGACCACTCTGGAAAACTTTACGGGAGCGAAAAATCCACTCTTCTCAAAGGTGACCACCGGAGGTTCAAAAGTTACTGTAGCCCAGACTAACTGTCTTGGACAGCTCAAAGTTCAGTTTATTGTTCAGGTTGGAGCCCCTTCGAGCCAACAGCAACAGATGCAGGTAAAAATGCTCTCAGACCATAACCAGCAAGAGTTGATTTGGTTTAACGAGAGTGAGGCGAACTTTAAGAAAGGAGTCGTTCCAAAAGAGCTAACCGGAACATACAGACCCGATCCACAGAGAAAGCCGGAGCAGGGAAAATACTACAGCCAAACTATTACCCTGTTCAAACCAATGAAAATAGTTAATGTGCAGGGAGAGGCGAACGGTTTTCGGCTGGCCCGGGGAGAATCGCAGGACGATGTTCACTTCTCACCTCTTTCCTCCGCAATAGGGCATATATTAAAGTGCGGCTCTTATAAAATTTATGTAGATCCTAACGACAATATTGAGAAAACCTGGGTGACAATTAGTTTAGAGTAGAAACTGCAACCTGATCTTATTGATATAGTTGCAAAACAGAGCTCACCTCTGCATCAATTTTAGCTCCTTTTTCGGGTGATTTTGCAGATAGGCTCTCAATATAATCTCTATAAAAGAGCAGTTTGCGTTTTAACCCCGCTATTCCGGCGGGGTTATTATATACAAATGCCGACTCTCCAAGGTTCCAGTCCCACAATCCGGTTGAGCTGCTTTTAAAAAGAGTCACATTTTGAATGAGCCCCAGCCGGCAGAGCGGAGTGTACATCGCGCTGGTGAAGTTCCCGAGAGAGTAGACAATTAACGATTTCCTGGGCACTCCTGTTGTGTCGGTGAATTTGTGGTAAAACCTCCAAAGCGAATCAGATGTCAGGCGATAGCCGTTACCCAGGCATATCTCAATGGGCTGTACTACGTGCGAATGAGAGCCAATAATAATATCGGCACCAGCTTTTGCAAGCTCTCTTCCGACCTTAATAATCGCCTCATCGGGATATAACTCATACTCATAACCCCAGTGCAGAAACAAAATTTTAATATCCACACTATCTTCTCTCATCTTTTTAAGGATTTTAAATTTTGAGGCCAGCTCTATTTTGTCTTTTTGAAGGGGGGCAATACCATATATCTGATTTATTCTGGTATCTCCTTTTCGCAAAAGATCCGGGTCATTTAGCCCCCAGGTTGCAGCATAGAAACCTACTCTCACTCCATTTTTCTCAATTAACAGATACTCCCTTTCGTCTGGGGTGTAAGTTGTACTTGCTCCGGTTGCCAAAATTCCCTCTTTTTCAAGAAAATGCAAAGTCCTCTCCAGGCCTTGGTGCCCTTTGTCGAGTGTATGGTTGTTTGCAATTGAGAGGGCTGTAAAGATGTTGCCCCCTTGCTCTCTTCTGAAAGATCTTAGAAGATCGGGTTTGGAGTTGTAGTTTGTGTAGTCCGGCATTAGCGCAGGAACTGCTAAAAGGGTGTCTATAGGTGTCTCAAGGTTTCCAAAAACCATATCCGATTCCGACAGATATCTTCTTACACTATCGTCCAGAAAAGAGCTCCACCCGTTTCGAATCCACATAATATCCCCCACAAATGAGAGCGACACAGTCTTGTGATCTTTAAGGTCAACCTCTTTAAACAAGCGGTTGAACTGCGACTGTTTTGCAAAAAACAGCTTAATTGAGTCGGCTGCATTCCAGCTTTTGAAGTAGTATTTTTTAAAATATTTTATCCCGGATGGGGCAGCCTCATAAAAGCTCAGACCCTCTGCCCTAAAATTTCTGAAATCAATCTCATCTTCATCTGAACTGTCCCAAACAACTGCATAAACGGCAAAAATCATTAACAGAAGAGTAATTGCTGCCAAAACAAAAACCTTTATCCACAATCTTTGCTTTCGATAAATTCTCAACATATTAAATCTTTTCTCAGTGGAACAAAATTAATCTTTTGTATGGTATTTTACAGTTTTAAGTTCGTTCCAGGCACCTCGTGTGAAGTCGGGAATTTTTACAGGCATCCCCTGGTTTGCAACTGAGACCTGAGACAACTCAATCACAGAAGACCACTCTGCTGCGTCATACACATCCATATCCAGTGGTAATCCGTTGTGAAGACAGTATATAAGCCTGTAATCCATAATAAAATCCATTCCTCCGTGACCTCCTACCCTCTTGGCAAGCTCCCCCACCTCTGTAACAATTGGGTGCTCATACTCTTTGAGAAGTTTGTTCATATCATCATCGGAGAGATAGTTGTGAGCATTCGGTTCAAGAGCAATGCCCCTGCGTGGCCATTTCTGAGCAAAGCCTTTTGTCCCGCTCAACATATGAATACGACTATAGGGCCTTGGGCTTGTAATATCGTGCTGGATTGTAATTGTCTTCCCTTTTGCAGTTTTAATAATTGTGGTGTTGTTATCACCCTTTTTGTAAGCCCTCTTTGCATAGTCTGACTCTTTGCCAAACTTATCCTTTGCATACTCCGTGAGCCCAAACTGGTTCGTAGAGACAGAGACAAGATACTCCATTCTGTCTCCCCTGTGGATATTGAGCGCGTGAGCTACAGGGCCAAGACCGTGCATTGGGTAGAGTGCTCCATCTTTTTTCTCGTTATGTTTTAATCTCCACATATCCCAATAGCCCTTCTCTTCATCAAATAAAAGAAATCTAAGATCGTGAATATATGCCCCCTCTGCGTGTACAATCTCGCCGAAAAGCCCCTTTTGAGCCATATTAAGTGTAGCCATCTCAAAAAAGTCGTAGTTGCAGTTCTCCAGCATCATCATATGGCGACGGGTTCTCTCTGCGGTATTTACAAGTTGCCAGCACTCTTCGATAGTTAAAGCTGCAGGAATTTCGGTGGCCACGTGTTTGCCCTGCTCCATTGCATATACAGCAACAGGAGCGTGCAGATCCCAGTGTGCACATATATAGATAAGATCTACATCATCTCTTTTGCAGATCTCTTTCCAGCTTTCGGCCTCTGTATAGCCGTCGGCAGCAGGTCGTCCAAGACTGTCAAGTGCTTTTTGTGCCAAATCTACATTTTTCGGAACAACATCTGCAAGTGCTACAATTCGTGCCTCTTTAATATGACTAAAACGGTGAACAGCTCCCTGCCCCCTCATTCCCAAACCGATTATTGCGATTCTCACCTCTTCCAGAGGCTCTGCTCTTAGCTCTATAACGTGAGTTTGACCTGCAGGGCGTGGCTTTGTTGGAAACACCTCTACAGCTGTAAAGAGCTTCTCCGCTTTTTTTGATTTTCCAAAATTACAGGAGTAGAGCGAAAGAGTTGCAACTCCTAATGCAAACAGAATAGTTAACGAGAGTAATTTTTTCATAAAATTTGATTTTGGCTCCTTTAAATAATATCTCTTAAATGATTCTGTAAAAATAATAAGAAATCACATATAAAGTAATTGAGCAGCATAAATGGAAAAAGGGCAACTAAAATCTCTTTTAGTTACCCTTTTTGTGGAGAATGTCGGAGTCGAACCGACGACCCCTTGCTTGCAAAGCAAGTGCTCTAGCCAACTGAGCTAATCCCCCATTATGTCAATTTTTTAGTAGTCCCGAGCGGAGTTGAACCGCTGACCCCTACATTATCAGTGTAGTGCTCTAACCAACTGAGCTACGGGACTATATAAATACTAAGATAGCATTAAGAGTAACAGAAGAGGATAACTCCTCAGGTCATTTAAGCTCCAAAAAGGAGGTGTTCCAGCCACACCTTCCGGTACGGCTACCTTGTTACGACTTAGCCCCAGTTACTAGTTTTGCCCTAGGTCGCTCCTTGCG
>Ga0209319_1000283_pt1 | contig 75166 bp, 21 predicted proteins | sample RifGroE2_FD_184000 | JGI IMG/M metagenome (GOLD analysis project Ga0209319, IMG submission 184000) | Groundwater microbial communities from Rifle, Colorado - Groundwater E2 (SPAdes) (version 2) | ecosystem: Environmental > Aquatic > Deep subsurface > Groundwater | place: Rifle, Colorado, United...
GATTGTTTAAATAGCCCAACGCTAATCCATCTCCACTGATACATAACTCGCCCGCTACTCCTATAGCTTGTAAGTTATTAAATTTATCCAGAATATAAATTTCTGTGTTAGATAATGGTTTGCCTACTGGAACCTGCCCCAATCGCTCTATATTATTTCCTGCTTTAAACTCCAATGAAGTTACGGTTGTCTCTGTCGGACCATATTCATTATAAAATAAAGCATTTGATACCTTCTTATTCAATTCAATAGTACAATTATCTCCTCCGGAAATGACCCTACGTAAATATCTTAGTTTGTCATAATCTAATAAATTTAAGAATGAAGGAACCGCATGTAAATGAGTAACTAATTGTCGATTTAGTAATTTTTCTACTTGTTTGACTTCCTGAAGAACATGCTTTTCAACTGCCACTATGCTTGCTCCTGTTAATAATGCTAACCAAATTTGTTCCACTGAAGCGTCAAAACTTATGGTAGAAAACTGGAAAATATTATCATCACTTTTAATATTAAATTCATGTATTTGGTTGTTAATTAAATTAACGATATTATTATGGTTAACAACTACCCCTTTAGGTAATCCAGTAGACCCCGATGTGTAAATTACATATGTTGGAGATGTAGGTAATACGTCTAATTTATTATATGTATTAAATCTATTATCACATATTATTGATTTTATATTAATAACCTTTTCCACCTCCTGAAAATTATTACCACTTTTTACTAGTATTGTCTTTACATCACCATCTTTTAACATAAATTGTATTCGCGATTCTGGAAGTGATGTATCTATTGCAATATAGGCTCTCCCTGCTTTTAAAATACCTATTATTCCTATATATAATTCTAATGAACGTTCAATAAATATACCAATAAAGCTTTCTTTCAAGGCTCCTTGGTTCACTAAATACGATGCTAAACAATTTGATCTATGGTTAAGTTCAGAATATGTTAATGACTCTTCACTAAAAACTATGGCAATATTATCAGGGGTTCTTTCTACCTGTTCCTCAAATAACTGATGAATTGTTTTATCCTTCGGATATCCAACTTTCGTATCGTTAAATTCATACAATATTTTATTTCTTTCTTCATCGGAAAGAATATTAATATCTCTTAATGTTATATTTATATTCTCTTTTATTGCATCAATTACATTTAAGAAATATTCAATATATCTATAAGCTGTTTCTTTTTTATACAATTTTGTACAATATTCAAATACAAAAATGATATTTTCCTTTAAATCAATCGCCTTTAATGTGATATCATATTGTGATGATATTTGCGTTTGTATTTCATGATTGTATTCATTGTTTTGACTTTCAAGATTATTATATTGACGTTGATTTAAAAAATTAAACATTACATCAAAAAGAAGTTCCCGACTGGGATCTCTTTCAATAGTTAAATTGTTTATTAAATCATTAAATTGATAATCATTATTTTCCATTGCCATCTGTACATTTCCTTTTACATCAAGCAAATATTCAATAAATGTTTTATGATTGTCAATTAAGCATCTTATGGGCAATGTATTAATAAACATTCCCATTGACCTAAGAAGTTCCTTATTATTTCTGCCCATGTAAGGAGTGCCAATAACAATATCATCTTGATTAGACAACTTAAATAATAGAATATTAAATATGGTTAAAACACTTGTAAATAAGCTTATATTAAAAGCCTGAGAAATCGCTTTTAAAGAACTAGTTCGGCTTTTCCCCAAATTAAACTGTATAGAAGCTCCCTCATAACTTTTAACTTTGGGTCTATCATAATCTGAAGGGATATTTAATTTAGGAGGCTCAATCTTATAAATATCAACCCAATACTTTTCTTTTTCTTTCATCCAAGGCAAATTCATATTTATATTTTGCCATTCTGAATAATCCTTATATTGAATCTTTATCTGGCCTAAAGATTGGTTATTAATTAATCTATGAAATTCCTCATAAAATAAAAAAGTAGACAAAGCATCGAAAATAATATGATGAAAGTTAATAAATAGAATTGGATTTGAGTTTTTTCTTTTTATTAAGGCTATACTAATTAAAGGTAATTTGGACAAGTCAAAAGGCTTAGTAAATTTTCTTGCTATATTTCTTAAATCTAAATCTTCAACTTCAAATGAATCTATTTTTAAATAAAATTTATCATGAACTTTTTGGTAAGGTATACCTTCAATATTCTCAAAAGATGTTCTTAATATTTCATGTCTTTCTATTATTCTATTTACATTTACTTCAATTTCTTTAATACTATGTTCATAAGGCAAAGTAATAATATCTGTAATATTATTTGCAATGTTATTTGGCTCAAACTGCTGTACAATATAAAGTCTTATTTGTGCAGAAGACAATTTATATAAATCTTTCTTTTCAGCTTGTAAAATAGGCAAATACTTCATATATTATATTACTTTTTAAAAAATGTGGAAATTTGCATGTAATTCTTTATTCTTGATTTAGATGCCACTCTTATTTTATTAAAAATGAACTAATAATTTTCTAATTTCTATATCTATTGCAAAACCATAAAAAAATGCATCAGTTAGAATTAAAATTATGGCAGAATGATTTGATTCCCTAAGTAGTTCAGTAAAAAATAGTTATGCTAAATTCCTTGAAAAGGAATAAATATTAAAAATTAATTAATTCTTAGGTAGAATACTTTTTCTCATTTTAAAATCTAATTTTCCTGCATGAATTTTTATTTTATTAATCAAATTAATCAAATGATTTTCTTTTATTGAATAATTAATAACGCAGACTCTTAAGTAGGTTATTCCGTTAATCATTGTTGTTGTAATAAAAGCATTTTCATTAGAATTAATTGCCAAAGCAATTGCTTTATTTAAATTATTTAAATAAAAAATCATTTTTTCTTTGTGTTTCTCAATTTCAGAAGGTATATAACGAAAGCAACAAATGCTAAGATCAGGTTTACTTAAAAGTTCAAACTCATATAATTCATTAATTGTTTCTGATAACTGCTGCACAATTTTCAAATGATATTTTATCAGTTCAATAAAAGAATTAATACCATATACCTTAAAGGCAAACCATATTTTTAAGGCTCTGTCAGAACGTGTTAACTCATAATTAGAATCCCACAGATTATTATCATCAAAAGAAGAGGCATTTAAATAGTCCGGAGTACAATTGAATGAATCAGACAAATCTGACCACTCTTTAACTAATAAACAGCTAGATTCATAAGGAATATTTAACCATTTATGAGGATCTAATGTTATTGAATTACATTGGGAAATATCCTTGAATAGACTTTTCTTTTCAGGAACAATAGCTGCAAATCCACCATATGCCCCATCTAAATGTAACCACAGATTATATTTTTGGGCTATAATACTTAACTGTTCAATAGAATCCACTGATCCAGTATTAGCACTTCCAATATTACCAACAATGCAGAATGGGTAATATCCTTTATCCAAATCTTCTAAAATTGCATTTTCCAATAATTCAATATTAATATGAAAATCTTTATCTATAGGAATTTTCCTTAGTTGGTTATTACCTATACCAAGCATTTCAATAGCTTTGTCAATACTTGGATGGCACTGTATAGAAGAATAAACTGTTAATTTTGAATTATTACCTTCTTTTCTAACATTCCATGAAGCCATTTTAACTCTTGCAACAGTTAGGGCATATAAATTGGAATGAGTACCACTGTTTGATATTATACCTGCTGCATTTTCAGAGAAACCTATTAGGCTGCCAATCCATTTCAATACTGTTTTCTCTATATGGGTATTAATTTGACTATAAGGTTGAATATTTAAAAAACTTGTAAAACACTCAATTAAAGAGGGCAAAGGTAACGGTGAAGAAATTAATTGAAATATTGATGGTGACAATGGTTTGAAAAATGCAGGAATTATATCTTTTTCAAAAAGTTTCATTATGCATTTAAAATCGCCAGGATCTCTTGGAATTATTCTCCCTATAGTTTTTTCCAATTGATGATCAGATAGTCGTTCCGGAAATATTTTTTTTTCAGAATCTTCCCATAGATCAGTAATTAAGTCAATTATTAAATGAGCTCTTTCTTTTAGCTCGCTTGATTTAATATTAAATATTTCCTGATGCTCCATTAAAGCTTTGAATTTATACTTTTATTGATAATTCTAGTCCATAAGAATCAAAATCAAAGCAAATACTTTCTGAAAAGAACTCTTTGTTTCTAACAAATTCTAGATATTTTTTAAATGATTCTCTGTAGAAGGGATGAGTTGTATCATGTGCAATAATCCAAGCTCCATGTTCTAATTTGCTATAAACCTCTTTTAATATTTTATAATTAATCGCTTTTTCTATTTTCGATATACCAACATCAAGATATAGATAATCAAAAGTGGCATCTATATTCTTTACAAATGATACACCATCGTCTTCTACAATTGAAATATTTTGGATTCCATTTAGCTTATTAATATTGCCCTTAGCCTTTCTAACTGCTTCGGGATCAATGTCTACACCATATATTTTATTCGCCTCATAAACTTTACCCTTCCCACAAGATGAACCTACATTCCAAATAAATGCATTTCCCCAAAAAATACCAATAGCAAGGATCTTTTTCGGTCTCTTTACAGATGAAAACATATATAATAGTCGTTCCAATGCTGGTGTTATTGTTCCCCAATCACCAACAAATTTCATCTTTACCTCGCTTCTCAATTCTAAAAAAAACTCTTTATTATATGAGGCTTCTTGCGAAATTAAATGGTTTCCCTTTAATATATTAAGTGCAGAATTCACTATTTTCTCTTCACTACAAAAACCAAGATATTCCAGAAAATCCATATCTCTATATGCAACTTCTTTTCGGTATCCATCTATTGCATTCGGATTAAAAAAAGCTTCTTGTGAAATTTTATTGTTATTTTTCATTTCCTTTATAGCCTCTTCAATAATCTCTCTGCTGCATGTAAAATGTAATGCCATATAATTCTATTTTTTAGTTTAAAAGAAATCGGTCTGTTTTTCTTTATCTCTAATATTTATATTATTGTTAGACAATAAAATTACTTGAAATAATCTATCGTAGACATATAGGCTTAATTCAATGTTAATATTTTTTTAACTAATACACTAGTTAGTATATTAATTCCTTAGGATTAATCGAGATGCTAAATATAAATGAAAATCTTCTTAAAATATATAAAAAGATAAAATAACACTAATGTATTTAGGTAAAAATTACATCTAATTTCTAAGGACTATTTCATTTTTACTAATTCTCCATTCAAATGTTTAAAACATTCATCTAACTCCCATTTACCTTCTATAAGATTGCATATTATCCTGGTTAATAACTCAGGGTATTCATACTGAAAAATATTTCTTCCAGCCGAAATTCCAGATGCTCCAGCTTTCATAGCATCATTTACAACCTTTAAAAAAGTTTTGGGGTTATCTGATTTTCCCCCACCTGCAATTAAAACAGGAATTTGAACTCCATTTAGTACTTTTTTAAAACCCTCAATAGTTCCAGGATAATCAACTTTAACTATATCAGCACCTAACTCCTGGGCTAATCTAGCAGCATGTGCAATCTTTTGAGGATTTTCTTTTTCATTATCAACATAAATCATACTTAGTAGAGGCATTTCCCATTTATAACATTCCTCTGCAATGCGACCAAGGTCTTTAATCATCTCTGTTTCGTATTCACCTCCTAAATTTGTATGAATAGAAATGCCTATAGCACCCAATCTTATAGCTTCTTCCACATTCCCCACAATAACTTTATGGGATTGTGATCTCCCTAGGCAGGTTGATACAGATAAATGCATTAAATAATTTGTTTTAAGTAATTCTGGATAATTACTAACCATTTTCAAAATTCCTTTGTGTAAAACAATGGCACTTGCACCCCCATTGATAAAATTAGAAATAGCTTTAAAACTATTCTCAATACCTTCCATTGGACCTAGTGTTGTACCATGGTCTATTGGTATAATGCAGGATTTCCCACCTTTCTTATCTAGAATCTTAGCTAACCTATGCTTTTTACCACTCATAATAATAGTTTTTATCAAGTTAATAAATTAATATTAATACCAATACCTATACATTCAATTCCATATAGTATAATAGGATTTTCAAAAATCCTATTTACTTTTCTTCAATGCTTTCATCTATCTTTATTCCAACATGCCTTCCACTTTCGCATAAATAAACGAGTAATTCATCATCATTTTTTATCTCAGAAGCATTTCGGGGTTCTCCATTACCACCAAAGATCCTTATGTGCCAATCGTCCTGAACAAATGTATTTATTCGCTTTCCACTAACTTCAACCTCAATTTTCAAGAGTGGCCTCAATTCGGTTTTAACTCTTCCAACAACCACCTCTCGGGTATTGCCATCTGTATCAACACAAAGCACTTTACTACCAGCTTTGAGTTCAGTAATATAGGCTGTGTTATCATCAGGACACCATACATAAGAATGAACAGCCCCTGCATTTACTCTAAAGGGCCTTAATTCCATATATGGTAAAAAATGTGTCTCAGAACTAATCAGAAGTCCGCCTTCAGATGTAGAACCAACAATCATTCCTTCGTTCTTTTTTAATAAATCTGTTGTATCAATGCAGGCTCTATATCCCATTCCTGCATGTTGAATATTTACAACTTTACCTTTTAGTAATTCCACTTTTCCAATTTTTTGTTTTTGTAAAAATCGATTTAATCTAACTATTTCATTCATTTCCTCATTTTGAAATAATATACCATCACTCCCAGCCTCCATCACTCCAAATGATATTTCGGCATCTTGAACACTCAAAACTTTTTTAATAAGTGTTGTGTTTGTCTTTTGTAACTTTGCAATTAATAACTCCAAAGGAATATTGGTTTCTGAAATTAATTCAACCACAACATAATCATATTTCTCCCCAATCTTCCATGCCTTATTCATTGACTCCTGATCTATAATCTTGCAAGAATACGCTGTTTTATGGTTTGATTTTGAAGCTGCTTCTAAAACTTCATTTTTTGAAGACATTACAATAACATCTTCAGAAATATCTTTTAGTTCGGTTTTAAAAACAACTTCTACTATAACTTTTGTCTTTTTAGGCAATTTAAATTTCTTGATATCTGCCGCTTTTACCAGTATATTCTCAAAACTAAGATTATTTATTAATGCGATTTTCTCTGGTTTACTTTCGACATCTAAACAGTCGATCCAAATTTCCTTTTGAAATTGATTTTTTTTCATTTTAATAAATTTATTGTTAATTACTTTTTTCTTTTTTGGATTTAATAAATAATTGATCAAATCTATTATGAACTGCCTCCATTATATACTTTAAATTTTGCCTAATTTGTTTTAAATCTTACTTTTTATAAGCTTTGAAAGTTCGAAAATTGTTTGGTTTTCGAATATTGAGTTCAGTTTTAATTCAAGATCAAACTCAAAGTAAATCATATTTATCATTTCAGTCGCCAACAATGAATTCCCTCCTAATTGAAAGAAATTATCAAACATTCCTACCTCAGTAATATCAAATACTTTTTTCCATATACTACTTAAAGACTCACTAATAACATCAGGCACAACCACAATATCTTCCATTGTAAACTGCGGTAACTTATTTCTCATTATTTTTCCGGTTTCTCCAACTGGAAAGTTTTCTAAATAAATAAAAGAAGAAGGTATCATATACTCGGGTAATTTATCGAGCAGATAATCTGTAATCTCCTTTTTTTGAATTTGTGTTTTGGAATTGCTTGTGTAGTATGCTGCTATATATTTTTCTTGTCGTTCATTATTTATAGGTACAACAATGCTCTTAGCTACATTTTCCATTTTATCCAATATAATCTCAATCTCCTTCGGATTAACTCTATTTCCATTTATTTTAAATTGAAAATCTTTTCGTCCAATAAACTCTAAGGTTCCATCTGGAAGCTTTTTAACCAGATCCCCTGTTCGGAGAATTTTTTTATCTCCAATAAAATCGAATAAGTCATTAGTTTCATTAGGTAAATTAAGATACCTTGTTGTTAAACTTTCTCCTTCAAAAACCAATTCACCAGTTTCATAAATGTTTAATTCTTTATCTTCATTATCTATTACATAGGCATTTAATATTTCAACTGGGTATCCTATGGATACCGATGCTCTTTCATTTTTACTTTCTTTATTAAGGATGTTAATAGTCCCTACCAACACCTCAGACTGACCATATAGATTAATAAAATAAGTACTTTCTGGAAATGAATCTTTATATAACTGAAAATCAGTTTTGAAAACATCTTCACCACCCAATAAAATTAATCTTATTTTTGATAAGATTAATTTATTATCTATTTTACAAACGAAATATCGATAGAATACCGGCACAGTATGAATAATTGTAATCTCTGCCAAGGATAACCATTTTATAAAATGATCAATACCTAAGCTATACGAAATATCATATATTGACAGGGTGGCTCCTGTCAATAATGCACTAAATATATCCAATACTGACACGGTATGGCTATAAGAAGTAGTTAAAAGAATATTATCATTTTCATTGATATCTAATTCTTTTATATAATACTCTATAAAGTGATTTATGGTTGAAATGGTTTGAACTACCCCCTTGGGTTTTCCCGTAGAACCTGATGTATATATTATATAAGCATCTTTGTCATCTGAACTGGTAACTGCATTATTTGTAAAAACTTCATTGAGTTCATCAATATTAACAATACTAATATTTTGTTTCGATTCATAATTTAATTTATAAGCGAGGGCTAAATTTTTGCTATCGGTCAATAAAAGGTTTGATTCACAATCCTTTAATATATTCATTAGTCGTTCCTTAGGATAGGATTTGTTAAGGGCAACATATGTCTTTTGAGCTTTTAAAACTCCTAAAATCCCAATTACAATATTTTCGTCATGATCAAAAAGTAAAGATACATTCGAATCTCTATCTAATTTATCATTAATTATTGTTGCAACACAATTTGATTTTCTATTAAGTTGCTCATAACTTAATACTTTATCTACGGTTTTAATTGCCGTCTTTCCACTAAATTTTTCAGCAATATATTCAATCTTTTGTACAAATGTCTTAGTCTTCATATCTAAAAATATTTCATTTTTTTAAAAACATATACTTAAATGGCACAATATAATTTAGTAACAAAATCAAGTTAGTATTAATAATAAGTTATAATAGATTTATACGAAATTGTCAATTAAAATTGAAGTGTTTATCAGTTTAATTTATTACTAATTCTTAATTTTTCCCTTTTTATATCTTTAAATAAGTCATAGTCAGTCAATAATTTATTTGGATCATCGGCAATCTGCACTAACAATAGCTTATATTCCTCCATAAAGTTTTTTATGGTTGAATGTTCAAAAAGGCTGGTTCTATAGTGTACTATAAAATGGACTATTGATCCAGAAAATTCTATCATCAAAGATAGATCAAATGCTGAAGTTTTTTCAGCTTTCCTATCTGGTATAAAATCCAAATCCATTGATTTTATTTGATCATCCTTTGAACTTAACATATTAGATGTTTGAGAATTGAATAGAATGTCAAATATTGGATTTCTATCAGATGATCTTTGGTAATTAATCTTCTCCAACAACATTTCAAAAGGATATTCATGATTATTATATGCTTGTATCGAAAAATTTTTGACCTCTAATAAAAATTGTGTAAATGATTTATCAGCTTTAGGTCTGCTTCTAAATACGATCGTATTTAATAATACGCCAACCATATTTTCAACATCTACCTGATTTCTCAACGAATATGGAGAACCTATACATATATCTGTTTGCCCCGTCAATTTATGAATAAAAACCTTGAAAGCTGCTAGGAGCAATACAAAAATTGTCACACTTTTGCTTTTAGCTAATTCTTTTAATTCATGTGTAAGCTCTTCATCTATAATAAAAGTATACTCATCACCATTTGAATTCATTATTTTTGGACGTTCAAAGTCAATAGGTAATTTTAATTCGGGAATTTTCTCACTAAAAGCATCTATCCAAAACTTCTCCTTTTTCAAAAATTCGTTAGATTGAAAATAAGATTTTTCCCATAAAGAGAAATCTTTATATTGAACTTTAGGCGTTTTAAGTTCTATGTTATTGTAAAGTAAGATGAAGTCCTTAACTAATATATCATATGTAGCACGATCGGAAATAATATGGTTAAGATCGTAAATTAAAATCCATTCTTTTTCACTCATCTGTATAAGTCCGACCCTAAATAAAGGGGCTTCGGCTAAATCGAATGGTTTAATAAATTCCTTAATCGTATGCTCTGCTAGCTCTTCTTTTTCATTATGATCATTATATTTCGATAAATCGATATACTTAATTTTTAATTCCAAATTGTTATGTATTCTTTGAAATGGAACTCCATCAATATATATGAAAGATGTTCTAAATAATTCATGCTGCTTTATTAGTTTATTAAAAATATTTTCGAGATGATTAACATTAAGTTCTCCATTCAGTCTGAATACCATTGAATTATTATAGCTTATGCCAGATTTGTACATTTGTTCCAAAAAGAGCATCCGTTTTTGTGAGTATGATACCGGATAATATTCTTTTGTTTCGGAAATTAAAATCCCGGATTTATTACTTTTGATGCTGCTTTGAGATATTTTATTATCTACAAAATTGCTCAGCTCACCTAAAGTAGAATGGTCATAAATATCATCGAAATTAATTTCGATATTAAATATTTGCTTTATTCTATTAATTACTTGAGTTGCTATTAAAGAATGGCCTCCTATTTCAAAAAAACTATCGTTTGTTTTTATGTTTTTCTTACCTAACACAGTTTCCCATATCGAAGCAATAATACCCTCTGATTTAATTTTCTCTAAAATATATTTTGAAAATTCTTTTATAGTAGGAAAGTCAAACAAATCTTCAAAATCAAGATTTAAATTATAATTCTTATTAATTAACTGAATTACCTTTGTGGCCTGCAATGAATCGCCACCTAAATCAAAAAAACTATCATTTATAGAGAAAGTATCCTTCTCTAATACTTGACTAAAAAAAGTTGCTAATAAATATTCAATATCTGATTCTCCTCCAATTAAAGACACTGATACGTCTCTCTTGCTTGTTTCTTGTGAACTCTCAACATAATTTCTTGGTTTATCTCTTAACCAACACCTTACTTTCTCAAAATTATAGTTTGGAAGTTCTACTTTTATTCCATTTTGGAAATTGCGGAATACTTTATTCCATTCTGAATCAAAATTATTTAAGTAGAGCGTTTTAATAAATTCTAATACGAGATTTGAATCTTTATTTTGATCATAATCTGGAAAACTGATAATTTCAATCTCAGAATTATAGTTTTTAACCATTCTTGATATCTCACTCTCCCAGCCAATATCTACAAATACAATCGATTTGTTCGATTGCTTTAATATAAATTCATTCATTTTATTATGAATTTCATCTGCTGAGGATTTTTCATAACTTTTAATTCCTAAAATAAATTCATCAAAAGTAATCTCATCAAAAATAAATGATTTAACAATCCTTCCTAGTCCTGCAGATATAATCCTATTTGTTGAAATATGATGATGGAATAAGAATTTATAAAACGAGTATTGAAAAATCGCTGACCTTGAATAAGCATTATGAATAGATAAATGATCTTTCAAAAGACTCATGGCTTCCTTAAAAACTGGATATTTAGCAGAAAAACATTCCAATATCGTTTTTGAAACTACCTGATCCGAAAATACAAAAAAGAAGTTTTTATCAGCACCCTTTTCTATATTCCAACTATTTAATAAGTATTTATTGAGTTTTTCTTCTAATTCTTCCTTGTCTATAATTACTTCTGAATAACGATGATCATAATGCCTTCTCCCAGTATTCAAAGTGTAACATACATCCTTAATATTTAGTTCGTTATTTTGTATATAATTTAAGATACTTTGTATATTTTTCATTAATCCTGTAGCTGTCCGTGACGAAATAGTAATCAGAAAATCTTCTTTTACATGGCTTTTTTCAATTTTATAATTACTAATATATTCTTGTAAAACAATATGACTATTAACTCCACTTCTTCCAAGACTTGTAACGCCTGCATACCTTTGTTTAGAATTCTTTACAGTCCATTCTTGAAACTTTCTATTAACATAGACTGGAGATTGATCAAAATTTATTTTCGGATTTAACTCTTCGCAATTAATATTAGGAAATAATACTTTATACTTTAATGATAGAACAGTTTTTATAACACCAACAAGTCCTGCACATAACATACTGTGACCAATATTTGATTTAATAGTTGATATAGGAATAATTTTTTTCTCGGAAGTATACTTCTTAATTGCCAAGTTTAAACCTTCAACCTCCAAACAGTCTCCTAAATCTGTACCAGAACCATGTGCTTCAATAAAGCCAAGATCTTCAGGAGATATCCCTACTTTACGCCATGTTTTTTGCATTAAATCTGCTTGTAAGAAACTATCAGGAGCTAATATGCTTGATGACCTGCTTCCATTATTATTTACGGTCGATCCCTTAATTATTGCATGAATGATATCTTTATCCTGAATAGCTTTGTCCAGAGGTTTTAAAAGTATGGCAGCAGATGTTTCACCAAATGACATTCCATCAGATTTTGAAGAAAATGCCATTGATTTACCACTAGGAGACATAACTCCAAATCCATCTTCATCTGTTTTGAATGGAAATAACTCAAAATTTACACCACAAACAATTGCATTATCTGACTCCCCTAGAATAAGGTCATTGCATGCAAGCTTTATAGCAACTGCTGATGCAGAACAGGCAGTATTTACAACTATGCTACTCCCTAACAAATTAAAGTGTCTTGATATTTTAGATGCTAAAAACTCCCTCGAATTTCCTGTAGTTAATGTAGGTGAGAACTCATCAGCATGTTCAAAGTAATTTGTTGCGATAGTATCAGCTGCAAAAACGGAGGTGTTTGAACCATTAAAGTAATCCAAACCATAACCTGAATTTTCTAAAGTTTCATATACTGTTTGAAGCAAAAGTCTTTGTGCTGGTGACATATTAATAGCCTCATTATAAGACAAATCAAAAATCTCATAATCAAATTTATCCAGATCTTCCATATAACCACATACCCTATATACCTTTTCAGGAGGTAAACATGTATCTTTAATTCTTTTAGGTGAAATTGGTTTTATACTATCAACACCATTCTTCAAATTCTGGTATAACTCTTTAATATTATCAGCATCAGGAAATCTACCTGCCATCCCTATAATTGCTATGTCAGTATTCATAAAATAAGTTTTAATTATAACTAAATATTCAAATTATTTTGATTTTCTTTTACATAAAGATTATTGTTACAATAAACATAATTTGCTTCACCCCATTCCATTGCTGAATAAATATCTGGGAAAAATCCTTTTTTATTAAAATTTGCACTTGTATTACATAATAGAGGAATTCCTGATAATTTTTCATATTCACTTAATAATTCATATAACACATAATTTTCGTTTCTTGAGACTGTTTGTAATCGGGATGTATTATCGAGGTGTATAACAGCTGGAATTTTTTCTTTACAATTAGGTTTTACAGAATGATCAAACAGCATAAAAGGATCCTTAATACCTGGTTCAAACCATTCTGCAGCTTTCTCCTCAATACAAATTGGAGAAACAGGTCTATAGTATTCTCTCTTTTTCATTTTATTTAAAAGATCTTTCATTTTATGAGATGTAGCTGAAGCTAGAATACTTCTATTACCTAGAGCTCTTGGACCCAATTCTGACCTATCATTTAAGAATACAACCGGTTGATCTGTATCATGCATTAGTTTTGCAAGTTGTTTTATAGAAAAACTCATTTTTTTCCAACCTTGTTTTATTTCAGTATCAATAATTTGAGTTCCTTTGAAAACATCCCATTCTAAAGCAAATCTATTATCATATTTATACATTGCACAGCAGGCAGCACCTATGGCACTTCCAGAATCATTTGGGAAAGGTGGTACATAAACCTCTTTATATATTCCGGTATTTCTAACAGCAGAGTTCCATTTTATATTTAATGCACAACCTCCTGATAAGCAAATATTCTTACTTAAATTGCCATGCCTACTAATTTTCTTATTTAACTTTTCGACTAGTAATTTCTCTAGATAATGATGAAAACTACATAAAATATCCTCGTCAGAATATTTTGTTCTATCAATTCGTTTCTTAAATTCATTTGCAAGGTAGTTGGCAAATCCCATAGGCAAGTCATAACCTTCTTTGTAAATCTTATCAAAAATTTCATAAAGCTCTGCTCTTGTTTTACCTAGTGCAATATAAGCCATTACTTTACCAGCAACAGAGAGGTTATCCTTTGCAAAACTCCCCTTTACATCAAATGGACCAAAATGTTGTGAAAATATTGTATAAGTGTTCCCAATTAATAGAAATAAAGGACCAAGGTTCTCTATTATGTTTTTATTAGGATCAATAAAATACAATCTAGGATACATCCCTCCATCCCAAATTAAAACATATGAACTTTCTTTTCTTTTTGCAAAGGGACTGGTACAATATGTACTCATTAAATGACCTGCAGCATGCAAATAACTTGAATATTGTACTTTTTTACTTCCTAGTTTCAACTCTTCGAATTTCCATTCCTCAAGAATATCATTTTTCAATGTTTTTTCACTATATGGAGCAACTCCTATTTTACTTGCAGAACCATTAAAATTAATAGATAAATAATTTTTATTATCTCCTATCTCTAATCTAGGCTGAATCGCTAAGGCATCCTGATCGGTTCCTCCCCAACCATCAATAGAAAATATATCAATATCATCAACTGAATAACCAAAATTGCTAAGTATTTTTGCAATTATATTAGTATCTTCAATGGAAGTGAACCTTGGATTATTATTCAGTTTTTCCATTTCAATGCTAAATTCGAGCTTTCCGTTATTGATTAATGCCACACATCCATCGTGTGTAAGTTTTATTCCGCAGATTTTCATTTTTAATTTTTCTTAAATTTTACTTATTAATTTATCCTATCAATTATAATAATTATTAAACTGGAAACTTTCTTATTATTATTACTAATTTAATAAAATATATCACTATATGGTCTTCATCATTTTCTAATTCCTCTATAAGAACCTTTCTCTTGCTCAATAGATTAAATCATCCTCTACCAATAAATACAAATCTTTTAAAAGTAACTGTAATACCTACCATGTACAATTCAGTTTCAAAAAACATGGGTTTGCTTTTTAAAGGTTCCCAGATTATTATTTTGCAAATAATTTCATTTGATCTATAAGGCAAAATTCTAGATGACATATTATGTTATTTAAAATAAATCCTTTTGGATTAAAATTCAAAACTTTCTAATTTAGGTTTAGGTTCAGATTCTCCATTGTCTCTTGTTCTTTTATTCTCTATTAAATAAGCTATATGTTGAATTGTTTTATTATCAAACATATCTTGCACACTGATTGCCCCGGGATATAATCCATTAATAATAAGATAAATGTTAGATAATTTTAAAGAATCCATTCCAAGTTCAAAATAATTATCTGAAATGCTCATTTTTTCTATTGATAATTCTTTTAAACAAATCTCTACTAGTTTTTTTTCTACATCGGTTTTTGGAGAAATATATTCGTTATTTTGTTTTTCAATATTAACAATATCTAACTTACCTCTATCGATTTTACCATTTGCATTTAAGGGGAATTCTTCCATCTCTATAAAATTTCTGGGTATCATGTATTGAGGAAGTCGATCTTTTAAAAACTCAATTACTTTATCGATTTCCAAATTTTCATCATCTCTTTTATAAAAACACACAATATTTTTATCCCCATTTTCCCTTTCAATTAATTTAACTATACTTTTACTAATACCTCTATAGGAGTCAATACTTATCTCAATTTCTTGTAGCTCAATTCGAAATCCATTTATTTTTATTTGAGTATCATTTCTTCCCATAAACTCAATCAAACCATTCGGTAAATAACGACCCAAATCACCACTTACGTATTTTTTTATTTCAGAACTATTTGAAATATAATCCCTAATGTTTTTACCACTTTCCCAATAACCGGGTGATAAAAATTCGCTGAAAAAGCATAGTTCTCCAATAGAAAAAACACTTGCATCTTCATTATCTTCACCTATCAACTTCAAATCCACACCCTTCAATGAAACTCCAATAGGTATCCTAACCCTTGAGATATTTGTTTTCTTATTCATTAAATTCGCCAATCCTATTATTAATTCGGAAGATCCGTAAAGGTTTACAAATACTGATCTGTCGGGTAAATTATTTTTAAATAGTTCAAAATCTTTCATCCCAACATTTTCACCACCCAGAATTACTAAACGAATTGACTTGAAAAAACCAGAATCATTTTCATTAGAAAATGTTAATCTGAATACATTAGGAATGGAATGAAAAATAGTTATTTTATTATTAGCGATAATTTTATTTAAACTTACTAAAACCTCTTTGTTTGTAACATCCTGAATACAAATCTCACCTCCTTTAAGCAAAAGACTAAATAAATCTATTACAGAAACAGTATGACCAAAAGAAGTAGTTAATAGTAACTTATCTTCTTTTGTTATTCTTAACATATCTCCGAAAAGAGTACAGAAATGCAATATATTTTTATGATTCTGTATTACACCCTTAGGAGTCCCAGTCGATCCTGAGGTAAATAAAATATAGGCTAATTCATCTGGATTAATATTTGGTTGTTTAAATTCTGAGCTATCAAAATTCATTTTCTGAATATCAATAATTCTAATATCGGTATCTCTGACTAATTCGCTCAAATTCTTGAAACAAGAAGAACTTGTCAGTATAATTGGGATATTAACATCATGTATTATTTGTTTCAATCTTTCATTTGGATAGTTTTTTTCTAAGGGAACATATATGCTTGCACTTCTTAAAACTCCAATAATTGCAGGAACAATTTCGATTGAATGTTCAAAATACAATCCTATTGTTATTAGATCATTTTTTTTTTCTAATTTGAGTTCTTGAATAGTTTGCTTTATTATTTTTGCTATGAAAACTGAGAATTCATTCAATTGTTTATATGAATAACTTTTACCATTTTGTGAAACAGCTATAGAATCTCCATATTTCTCAAAAGAATCATCCAAGGCTGAGATTATAGAATTTGAACTCATTTTTTATTAATATTTAGTTTATTTCAAATACTGATTGCTGATTATTCGGAGCAATATTTTTTTGAAAAATAGAATAATCTGATATTCTCTTATTTGGATTTAATGTTATTTGTTCCACAAGCTTGATAAATTCGTTCTTAAAATAATGGATTGTTTCTGCAGAGAATTTTGATTCAGCATAGTTAAAAGTAAATGAAAAATTATTTGATCTATCATAAGTAAAAATAGTTAGATCAAACTTTGCAATATTATCTTCAATTCCTGCAGAACCAATATTCAGCTTTGTACTATTTTCACTAGCTAAATCATCCACATAGAAGTTCCGGTAGTTGAATACGACATTAAATAAATTATCAGTTTTTACATTCCCATCTTCTTTTAAAAGATTTAATATCATCTCATATTGTAAATCAACATTATCAAATGAACCTAATGTACATAATTTAACTTCTTGTAAAAAGTCTAAAAAGTTCTTATCTGAAGTTGGTTTATTCCTGAGTAAAACATTATTAATAAACATTCCAACCAGATTGCTTGTACCATTAACATTTCTTCCCATGTGTGGAACACCTATTAAAATATCATTTTGATTTGAGATTTTATGAAAAAAGATATTTAAATATGCCAGTATAAGCATAAAATTAGTACAACCATTTATCTTCGATATTTCAGATATCTTTTTACTTATATCTGAATCAATTTCAAAATCAATGTTACCTGCTTTAATTGTTTTTTTTGTTTCAGTATAATCAAATGGAAGTTCAATTGTATTTAACTGACCACTTAACTGTTTTCTCCAGAACTCTTTCTGATTCTCAATCTCTGGTGACATTAATAATCTATTCTGCCATTCTGTAAAATCACTAAATTGAAATTTTAGTGGTGCCAATTTATTATTTCCAAATAAGCTTTTAAGTTCGTTCATAATAATTAGTAATGATGTTCCATCAGCGATCATATGCAATAAATCTATTATAACATAATATTTCTCCTCTTTAATTTTAAAAAGGCCAACACGAATAAAAGGAGCTGTTTCTAAAGCAAATGGTTTTCGGAATTCCTTAAGTTCCTTCTCAATTAATTTTTCATCTATTTCTTTGTAAATAATACTTACTTCAACAAAATCATGTATTTTCTTAAAGGGTTTATCATTGACTATTACAATAGACGTTCTTAGACTATCATGTCTTTGAACTAATTTGTTAAAAGCTGAATTCAGTTGCCTAATATTAACTCTTTCATTTATAATAAATCCTTCAGTGATATTATATAATGTTTTATCCGAATGCAATAACTCTATGAAATATAATCTTCTTTGTGCAGAGGAAAGCTGATAATATTCTTTCTTTTCAGAATTAATAAGTCCTTTTCTAATATTTGTGTTAGATTTATTTATTTGTATAGCCAATAGCTTCACTGTAGGCATCTTAAAAAAAACAGATAATGAAATATTTACTTTAAATTGACTATTAAGTTTATTTAGAATTGTTGCTACTTTAACCGAATCTCCTCCTAAATCAAAGAAATCATCATTAATCCCTATTTTTTTAATCCCAAAAAGTTTTTCCCAAACCTCAACAATTTGCTTCTCTAAATCACTTTGAGGGGCTACATACTCGGTATTGATATTTTCTCTGCTATCACTTATTTCTTCTTCTTCTATATCACTTTCAACTGTATATTTATCCCTATTTTCATTTTGATAATTAAATATAATAGTTTGATTATTAGAAAGTTCGAGTAAGGTTTTAAATATTTCTATATTATCATGTGTAGATAATCCAATGTTTTTCTCATTTATTGATTTATTCTTTGGATTATCATTATTGGTTTTTAACCTATTCTCCCTGTTATTTTCAATTTTACTTTCATCATATGAAATAAAAGTTAATCCTTTAACAGTAATGATTTCCTCTCCCTCCATATTATAAATATATATATCAAATATCAATTCAGATATAGATTTATTATCATTTTTACTTTCCCGTAATATTGAATAACTATAAACATCCTGAGATAAAGTTTCATGAATATCTATTTCTTCATAGAAAAACGGTAAGTACTTCTTATTCCCCTTCTTCAGCATTGCCAGAAATCCTGTGGCAATGTCCAAAATTGCAGGGTGTAACATATATTCATCAAGGTCCTCTTTAAATTCATCATTTATTTTTAAAAATGCCAATCCTGAATTTTCATTATATTTTATCTTATAGCAGTTATTCCATCTAGGACCGAATTCCGATGAACTTATATCAAATAAATCATTAACTTTTAGTTCATACTGAAATGATTTAGTTAATAGTTGATCCAAATTATGATGGTTTGAAAATTCATTATTTCCCTTAGTTACATCTGCTTTTAGATGCATAATAATATCCAATTTATTATCAATTGAATAACTACAAATTTTAACAGAGTACTTTCCATCTATATACTCAAATTCAGTTTCAATTATTTTTTTTTCTATATCATTTATAATAAATGGTTTAATAAAGAAAATATTGCTAATTTGTATTTTTTTATGATTTAAGATATTTTGAAAAGCTTCATAAATAATTTCGCAATATGCTGTTCCTGGCATAACTGCATATCCATCCAATACTCTGTGTTCATCTAAAACCCAAAATCTTTTAGTCCACATATATGTAATAAAAACCAAATTTCCCTTATCGTTATATCCTGAATAATCAATTAAAGGTAATTTTGAGTAAAATTTTATATTTTGAAGATAAAGTCTATTCTGATTATGATATTCTCTCGCCATACCGACATCATTCCAAGTATTCCAATTTATGGTTTTAACGTAAGAAGCAATGTTAGAACTTAAATGTGAGTATGCATCAAGGATGGCATTTGCAGAACTATATCCAGCTTGTCCTATTTCAGGAAATATAGAGTTTATTGAAGAAAAATTAATAAAAAACAACAGTTCATTTTTGCATAATAAAGTATTGATAACAATCAAACCTTTAACTTTTGCATCTAATTGTTGTTTTAGCTTACTAACAGTAGTGTTTTCAATAATACTTCTTTCTGAGGATCCAGCCGCATGTATAACTCCATTAATAGGCCCTAATTTATTTTCTACTTCAGATAAGATTGTACTCATTGATTTGAAATCAGAAATATCACATGAATATAAATAAATCTTATTTTCATTTTTTTCAAGTTCTTTAATTGTTTTTATACTTCTATATATTGTATCGTCTTTATCTGCATTTTCAAGCCACCAACTCCATTGATTTCTAGGTGGAAGATTTGTTCTATTTATTAAAACTAGGTTAGCATCTGTATATTCGCTCAGAAATTTTACTATTTCAAACCCAATACCTCCAATACCTCCAGTAATTACTATATTCTTTACAGTTTTATACTTTCTTAAAGAATTCAAATTAAAATCTATATTTATAGGTTCTAATGAAGGCTTCCATCTATATCCTCTTCTATAGGCAATTATTTGATCACCTTTTGTCCCTTTAATGTCATTATAAAAATTAGATCTCTTCTGAGAAACTAAATTATCATTACAATCAATATCAATTGTACTAGTTGTAATATTTGGATATTCAATATTTATTACTTTTAAAATAGCACTAATAGATGCAGATAAGGGAGAAAGTAGATCTTCACCAATGACTTCATGAGCATTACTAGTTAAAACTTTAATTTGAATTTTTTTATCAGGAAAAATCAAATTAATTGATTTGCAAATAGAGAATAAACTATAAATCCCATCAAAAATTAATTCATTATATAACTCAATATCAAAATTTAATTTTCCATTATTCTCTTTTACTAACCATGTATGTAGAATAACATCAGGTATAAATCCATTTTTCAAAATTTCTTTGAAGAACGAGGTATAATCATTTTCAGTACCCAGAACATATTCACTTACACTTGATTTAATATAATGGTTCCCTTTGGAAGCAAAAACTACATTTTTCTCATCAGATTTCAGTTTTTCAACAAGATATTTTGACGATTTGGTATCATTTTTAAAAAATACAAAATTATCAAATTCACTAAATATCTGTAAGTCTACTTTTTTCCATGATGGGGCATAGAAACTTGATTTATTATCATTTAAATGAATTTCTAAATTATCATAATTTATATTTTTTCTTATATCATATAAGTCTTGTTCTAGTTTAAATCTCCTATTTTCAAAAGCATAAGTGGGCAATGGTATTCGTTTTCTATTTTCATTACAATAAAATTCTTCCCAGTTGATTTTTTTACCACTTAACCAAAGTGTACCTAAGGCTTTTAAAAAGAAAGCATTATCAGAAACCTCTGACTCTTGTTTTCTTATTAAATTAATTAATTGATAATCATTTCTTTTCCCAAAAGCTTTTCTAAAATATCCACTTAAAACATTATTACTTCCTAATTCCAGTAATAATAAGTTGGACATTCCTTTAATACAATCCAGTCCTTTGCTAAACAAAACTGTACTGCGTAAATGTTTAATCCAATAATCTGGTTTTGCCTGTTCTAATTCATTTAAAAAATTCCCGGTAAGATTTGAAATAATAGGTATTTTAGGTCTACTAAAATTTATTTTTAATAATTCACCCTCAAAATCTTTTAAAATTGGATCCATTAATTCAGAATGAAATGCTCTATCTGTATTTAATTTTAAAAATGCAATGTTATCCTTTTCCAATATATTCATCAGGGCCTCAACCTCATGTTTAGATCCTGATACAACTACTGAACTATTAGAATTTATTGCTGCAATGGATATACCATTATTTAAATAATATTCAATTTCTTTTTCATTTAGATTTACACTTAACATTAATCCTTCATTGGTATTTTGCATTAAAGCCCCTCTTTTTACAATAAGCTTTATACAGTCTTCTAATTCTATAATTCCAGATAAACAAGCGGCAACATACTCTCCAAGACTATGCCCAATCATGACATCAGGTTTAATATTCAATTCAATTAAAGTTTTGGCCAGTGCATATTCAATTATAAATATCAAAGGTTGATTTGAGCTTGTATTTAGTTCATTTAAATTCTCATTATTTGTATCAAGGATTATAGATAGGATTTCTTTTTTCAATTCAGCAGATAGATAATTTAAACAAAAATCTAAATTTTTTTTAAATAAAAAATTTCTTTCATACAATCCTTTACATATTCCAAAATATTGAAAACCCTGCCCTCCAAACATAAATACTATTGGTTTTTCCTCCTCATTTACTGTTCCTCTAAAAATATCATAATCACCTTGAAGAATTTCTGTTAATTCCTTTTTATTGGAAGCAACAGCAAAAAGTCTTTCAGGAAAGCTTTTTCTTCCAACATTTAAAGTGTAGGCAATATCTGCTAATTCATCGTTACTCTTTTTTAGATATAATAATAAGTTGTTCTTGTTATTTTGCAGTACCTTTTTAGTTTTTGCTGAAATTGAAATCAAAAATTCTTCCATATTACTTTGAGAAACGTTGATTACATCTGGGAATTCCTCAAGAACAACATGTGCATTTGTTCCTCCAATACCAAATGAACTAACACCAGCTCTTCTGTTTTCACCTTTTTTCATATCCCAATCTACTGTAATCTTATTAATATGAAAAGGGGTATTATTGATATTTAGTTTAGGATTAGGTTCTTTAAAATGAACTGTGGGAGGAATTTTCTTATTTTTTAGCATTAATACAGTTTTCACCAAACCTGCAATTCCCGCTGCTGTATCCAAATGTCCAAAATTGGATTTTACCGAACCTATAAAACATGATTTTTCATTACTTTTATTAAAAGCTAATCTTAAAGCTTCTACTTCAACAGGATCTCCTAAATTTGTTGCAGTACCATGGGTTTCAATATAACTTATTGACTCGGGATTAACATGAGAAATTTTATGTGCCATTTGTATAACCTCTTTCTGTCCTTCTATACTAGGAGCTGTATACCCAACTTTTCTATCCCCATCATTATTAATAGCTGATCCTTTAATAACTGCATGAATATAATCTCTATCTTTTATTGCATCCTTTAAACGTTTTAAAATAATTATGCCACCACCTTCTCCAAAAATAGTTCCTGATGAATCAATATCAAATGTTCTGCAATGTCCATCTTTAGAAATAATTCCATTTTCTTGTTTTATATATCCTCTATTTTTATCCTGAAATGAAGATATCCCTCCAGCAATAGCCATATTACACTCTCCTGTAAGCAATGATCGAATGCCGATATGTATTGACACTAAGGATGTAGAGCAAGCCGTTTGAACAGAATAACATGGTCCCTTTAAATTAAGTCCATAAGCAATTCTTGATGATAAAAAATCTTTATTCGAAAGTTTAGTAACTCCAAATTCCCCTATTTCTTGACCTCCCCCTGAAATATAATTAAGTAATTCACAGGTAAAACTAGAAGAGGATCCCAAAAAAATTCCTATTCTATATTTTTGAATATTCCCAGCATATGCTGAATTTTCAATTGCTTCCCAAACTAATTCATGCCCTATCCTTATTTGAGGATCCATAATTATACTTTCCTTTGGTGTATAACCAAAGAAATTATTATCAAAGTATTCTTTTCTATAAATATCTTCTACTTTTAATCTAATATAATTATCTTTTTTATATACACTTTCTGAAACCCCTAATTCTTTCAATTCGCTATCAGAAAGATAATGCACCATTTCTTTCCCATCTATCAAGGAATTCCAGAATTCCTCTTCGTTTTTAACTCCTGGAAACCTAAATGCCATTCCAATTATTGCCACTTCAGTTCCTGAAAGATTTTTTAAATAATTGTCATTCATATTCAAATAAATTATTTGATGCATGCTTAAACATATCAAGAGATTCATTATCTAATACTTCTTTGTTTTCATTATCAAGATTATCACCAAGATACAAAGCTTGATCCTTTACTGTAGAATACCTGAAAAGGTCTACTATTTCCATTTGTTTAGGAAATGAATTACAAAACTTATCATATAATTTGAGGATTGATATAGAATCGCCACCGATTTGGAAGAAATTCTCATACAGTCCAACTTTATCAATATTTAAAACTTCTTTCCATAATTGAGCAACCTTTTTCTCATAATTTGATTGTGGTTCAATGCATACACTTTTTTTCCCAATTTTATTTGATTCGTTTATTAACGCTTTTCGGTCAACTTTCCCATTCGTATGATACTTAAAATCATCAACTATAAAAAACATTGAAGGAATCATATAATGAGGTAGTTTATTGACTAAATAATTTTTGATATCCAATATTTCAATTCCATTTTCAGATTTTACAAATGCCACAATATGGGGATTTACTTTATTTTCAGATTCAAATAGAACAACTACATCATCAACTGACTTTACCCCTCTAATGCAAGTCTCAATTTCACCAAGTTCAACTCTGAATCCTCTAATTTTGATTTGATTATCTTCTCTACCTATATACTCAATATTACTATCTGATTTCCATTTAGCAATATCCCCTGTTTTATATAGAAAATCATTTTCTTTATATGGATTCTTGATGAACCGATTTGAAGTCAAATCAGGATTATTCAAATAACCAATCGATAGACCATTACCAGCAATATACAACTCCCCTTTTATACTGTCTGGTTGTATATCTAGATTTTTATTCAAAATGTATATTTGTGTGTTATAAATTGGTTTCCCAATTGGAACATTTGCAATGTTAATCAATTCTGAACAATTATAATAAGTCACATCAATTGTAGCTTCGGTAGGTCCATAAAGGTTAATTAAATTTGTTCTATTTATACTTAATAATTCATTAAATGATACGACTGTTTCTTGCTTCAACGCTTCACCACTTGAAAATATATATTCTAAACTTTTTAATTCATTAGTTTTTCGCTTTGACTTCGAATACTGAAGAAATACATCAAACATTGAAGGCACAAAATGCAAATTTGTAATTAAATCTCTATTAATAGTTTTAACTATTATTTCTGGATTACCCTCTGCCTTGTCTTCCAATAAATTAAGTGATGCTCCAAACATAGACCACCAAAATAATTCCCATACTGATACATCAAAACTAATGGATGTTTTTTGAAGGATTATACTTTTTGTGGATAGTGGATATGCTTCCTGCATCCAAACAAGTCTATTAAGTAATGATTTATGATTGATTATAACTCCTTTTGGTTTTCCAGTAGATCCTGAAGTATATATGACATAAGCAGGATTAGATGGTTTTATAAACGTTAAAAATCGTTTTTGTACTTTGTAATTATTATATATGTATTCATTAACAATATTAATTACTTCGCAATGATTATTATGATGAACTTCAATATTTTCATTTGTAAGCAAATATTCAGTATTACTATCTAAAAGCATGAACTCTTTTCTTTCTTCTGGATATTCAATATTAATAGGAAGATAAGAGCAACCTAGTTTAAGTATTGCAAATAATCCAATCATTAAATCTAATGATCTAGGAATAGAGATGCCAATAAGTTCTCCTTCCTTTATCCCCTTTTCTTTTAGAAATTCTGCTAATTGACTTGATCTTATATCAAAATTATGGTATGAAAGCGATTTATCTCTATATTTTACTGCTATTTGATCTGGTGCTTTTGCAGCACTGTCTTTAAAAAAATCTAATATCGTTTTATTTTTCTCAATAAATTTATACTCCCCATTAATCTTTTCATCAAATTGTTTCCTTTCAAAGTCACTCATACAGGACATTTTTGAACAAAGATGATTTGGATTTTTTAACCAATTATTAATAACAGCCTCAAAGTATCGGCCAAGGTCACTAACCAAAGATTTAGATATTAATGATTCATAATGTCTTATATTCAATTTCAGATTCTCTCCGGTAATATCAATTAGAAAATCTAATAACGTATTTGTTTTTTCGTAAGATGATATTTTAAGGGTTCCAGAAGATGTCTGATTGCTATCTGTTTTACCTAATGATTTATAAAGGTAAAAATCGGTATAATTAAAGAAAGTATTCAGATTCAATTCTTCTCCATTATTTCGTTCATAAGTCTTTACTATTTCTCTATAAGAAACATTTTCAAACTTTTTCAATTCCATGAGTTTTTTATCTATATAATTAAAAAACTCTTTCCAAGTTATATTGCTTTTAATTGCTACTTTTACAGGAACAGTATTAAGGAAACATCCAACAATTTTATCGGAATCCTGAATAACAGGTCTATTATTATTTATTAATCCTACTAATAATTCATGTTTACTAGAAATCATGTATAAAGCATATACATAAGCTGCAAAACAAACTGATTTAATACTGATACTAAATTTTTTAGAAACATCTTTAATTTCAAAATAAAGATCTTCATTGAATTTATGTGAAGTATTTACCAAAATATCTTCTTTGTTAAATATCCCTGAAAAATCAAACCCCTCTGATCCTGCTAATTCATTTTTCCAAAATTCCTTTGCCTGTATACCTTCATTTGCAGTTTTTTCAATAATTACAAAGTCTTTGTAACTACTCATTAACTTAACAGGCTCATAATCTGGATCATTTTCAAGTTTATTATATATATCAAGTAACTCAGTCATAATTATTGAGGTACTCCATCCGTCAACTATAGAGTGATGATTGATCCATATAATGCATAGAATATTTTGAGCAAGTAAAAATGTTTGAACTCTCCATAATGGTTGATCACAGGACAATTCAAATGGCGAATTTCTATCATTTTCTAAAAAATTTAAAATATATTTTTCTTGTTCGTTTTTATTTTTATTGGAAATATCTTCATGTTTAGTATTAGATTTAACTTTCTTAAAAACAATTTGAACAGGTTGATCAAAATTGTTTAGGTCAAAATTAGACCTAAGGTTTTCATGCTTCTCCGATAATAGGTCAAATGCCCTATTAAAAATTTGATGACTAAAGCCCTCTACCATAACTTGGTAAACCATTTGATCATGATATACAGCGTTACCCCAACCTGATAATGAGTGAAATACCATGCCCAGAGATATATCACTCATAGGAAATACATCCTGAACATTTTCTTTTTTAAATCTTAGTTCCATTTTAATGGATATTAATTAATTTAGATTGATTCTGGAATTAATTTCAAATATTAAAGCGAAATAATGTAAAAATATTTTCTTCAAAAGTCTTGGCTAGCGAGAGAGAAACAATTGCTTTAAATCAAATTAATATCGCTTTTTTAATATTTAGTTTTATAAATAATGATTTTTATAAATCTTTTATCTTATCAAAAAATTTATCTTTTATCTCTTCAAACTCCTGAGTTACATTTTGATTTAGATTATCTGGACTCATATTTTGGCCACTTATAATTTTTGCCATTTTTTCTACTGTATCATTTTGATACAAATCAATAACTTTGAAACTGAGGTTAAACTCCTTATTTATTTTATATAAAAGAGATAATAACCTGATAGAGTCTCCCCCAATATTAAAATAATTGTTTTTTATACCGATTTCTTCTATATCTAAATTTGTTTTCCAAATATCAATCAATTTTTGTTCAATAATATTTGTTGCAGCAACAACTTCTTCATTTATCTCAATAATTGATTTTGATTCAACTAGAGTTTTCCTATTGATTTTTCCATTAGGTAAGATTGGCATTTCATCTAAATGAACAAAATTCGCTGGTATCATATAATTAGGAATCTTTTTAGCTAGAAATTCCCTAATTTCAGTTGTACTTAAACTTTCCTTCGATGTATAAAAACAGGTCAGAGACTTATTATTATTTTGATTATTAACAACTATTGCAACTTGATTTAGTTTTGTAAACTCAATCAAATTTCTTTCGATTTCAGGAATCTCAATTCTATATCCTCTTATTTTAACCTGAAGATCCTTCCTCCCAATATAGTACAAATTACCATCTAATTGAAGTTTAACAAGATCACCTGTTTTATAAAATTTCTTATTTGTAATTTTTAAATTATTTACTATCTTTTCATTTGTCAAGGTTTCATTATTAATATACCCTGAAGTTACTCCTTCTCCTGATATACACAATTCTCCAATAGCATTATATGGACATAAATCACCATATTCATTCAAAACATATGCTTCATAATTATGAAAAGGCTTACCAATAGGGATTTCATCAATTTTTTTCAAATCATTTTCGGTGAATTTATAATAAGTTGAATTAACGCAACATTCAGTAGGACCATAAACATTGATCATTATAGGTAATTTGTTTTTAATTCTGTTAAAAAATAATTCAACTTTTGCTTTATTCAATACATCACCACCAATTACCCATTTCTCAATATTCAAACTTGCTTGATCTAAATACTCTGACTGCAAAATAATATCCAAGTGAGTTGGTGTTCCATCCAATATATTAATTTGATAATCTTCAATACATTTTAAGATATTACCGCCTTCATTTCTCTCTTCATCAGATAATATCTGCAACTTATGTCCAAATAAAAGCGAACCATATACCAATTGGACACATGCATCAAATATAAAAGGAGAAACTAAACCATAGTTTTTATAATCATTTAACCTATTGTCAATAACCTCATCTAAACCATAGATTAAATTAACAATATTTCTGTGGTTCATTTTTACTCCTTTAGGCATTCCAGTTGAACCAGAAGTATAAATAACATATGCCAGCCTATCCCTGTTAATAGATTTATCATTGAAATTAAAACCCTTATTATCGATTTTATCTATAAAAAACAATTTATCTTCAAAGAATTTATTACTATTCAATCCGGCTTTATTTATAAGAACATTATTTGAAAGAACCAGAATAGATTTACAATTATTTAGTATAAATTCTATTCTCATTACAGGAGTATCAATTTCTAAAGGTAAATACGCACAATTAGCTTTCAATACTGCTAACATTGCTATAACCATAAGCTCAGTTCTTTCTAAATATAATGCAACTACATCATTTTCCTTAACATTTCTTTCTAACAATGCAAATGCAATCTGGTCGGATCTTTGAGCAACCTCAAGATAAGTGATTTGATTTGATTTGCAACCTATTGCTATACGGTCAGGATTGCGCTTTACCTGATCCTGAAAAAGTTCAATTATACTTTTATCTAAAGGATACTTCCTCTTTTTCCCTGTTAGATTTCTTAAAATTTTTTTCTTCTCAATCTCAGATAACAATTCTAAATCATTAACACTGATATCCTTATTAATTAATGCCTTATCTAACATCTCTCTATATAAAGACATTAAGATTTTAATAGAATCAATTCTATATTTACTCGAATCGTACCTTATAAAACCATTGATTCCATTTTCATTTCTATTAAACACAAATGTCAAACCTATATTATACTTTTCTAAATAAGAAATATCTTGAATATTACTCAGCAAAATCGCGATATCAAAAACACAATTTCCATTTTTTTGATTTCTATTTATTTCATTAATTAAAGAATCAATAGGGTAATTTTGATGCAAAATTGCCTCATCAATAATATTCTTACTTTTAATTATAATTTCCTTAAATGTTGTATTTCTATCCAATTCAAATAGAAGAGGTAAAATTGTATTTATGTAATTTAGATTTTCCTTTTGTTTATCTATAGTGGTGCCAATAAATATATTATCAACTGAAGTATATTTTTGAAGAAAAAATACAATACTGGATATTAAAAGTGGTTGTAACATAGTATTTGAACCATTACTTATCCTAATTAATTCGTCAGAATTGGAATTATCAAGTTCAAAATGAAATAATTTATAACTAACACTGTCATTATTTATAAAATCGGGTAATATTGTTAATTCCTCGATTTCACTTCGAATCTTTTTTAGCCAAAATTTCTTATCAGCATTTTGATTAATTGATTCATAAATATTATCTTTACTTTCCATGTTTTTTATTTGTTAAAAACTAATTCTTTTTTTATTAATTTAAAAAGCAAACTCCTCATTATTATTCCTAACATTCTCAGAATTTCTAGGTAATTGAAAATTAATATTTTCATTAATTATCTTTCCCTTTTTTAAAAGATCTAAAACTCCAGGGACAGCATTACTGTGTAAATTCTTCCATCTCTCATCTGCCATATTTATTTCCTTTAATGAGTATGGATTAGGCAAACCTATTATTTTACAATGATTTACAAACCTTCTAACCCTTGAGAAGATCACTTCAAATGAGGGTTCTCCGCCAACAATCCATTTATCTATAAAGATCATTTCTTTATATTTTTCTGGATATAAAAGAATTCTTTGATTAGCCCAATCTTTAGAATTTGATTGGCCTGCATAATAATAGTTAAAATATTCACATTCAGCCTCCCAAATATAATCCTTCATTTCAGTTAAATAGTCCAATGTCATTTGAAAATCCTCCTCAGTTTCTCCTGGATGGCCAATTAGCCAGTAAGCAGTAGGTTTAATGCCAACCGAGGCTAAATTCTTAAGCATTATTTTACTATCCTCAACTGAAATCCTTTTATCCATCATATCTAAAATTCGTTGTGATGCACTATCTATTCCAATACGAGCCGAATACATCCCCCCACATCTCCATTTCACAATTTCATCAATATTAGCTGCTTTTTTTTCAACCCGCATATATGCAGACCAATAAACTGATAAATTTCTCCTATAAATCTCTTCGGAAAGCTCTGTTATATATGTATTAACCATATTATCACACATAAAGAAAAGCTGGCTACTATACTGTTGATTGAGCCGTTCCAATTCATCTACAATTACTTTAACTTCTTTTTGGCAATACTTACCAAAATATGTTACAACATTACAAAATGTACAATTAAAATAACAACCAGTAGATCCAGAAACCCCCATATAAGGATAAATATCAATATTAAAATCACTAAAATCAGGACTTATATTAAGTTCAGAGAAAGTTTTTAAACTTTTAAATTCTGATTGAATTATTAATTGTTTATCAGAAGATACTTCATTTTTTAATAGTTTCAGAAACACCTCTTCTCCATGTCCAATAATATATCTATCAATATATGATTTTGTTCGTTCAAGAAAATAATTAAAATCAGGAGAGTTAATGGGTAATTGTTCTGAAAAAATAGTACCTCCCATAATGGTAGTGATTTTTTCATTTATCTGTTTTATTTTTTTAAATGCAAATAAAGACGCTGCAAGTGTATCCTTTTTTACAGATATCCCTATTACAGATGGTTCATCATCATTTAATATTTCATATAAATATTTTTCTTCCCATTCATAAAAACTATATATGATATTATCTAAATGTTTAATAAATAAATCAGAGGCATTATAATTATATATTTGTTTAAAAAGCAATTTAAGTAAGCTCATAAAATCCTCATCACATTTTTTAAATAAATGAGCCATTAAATGATTTCTTAAGATATCGGTACCAATGCTATAAAAATTTCCCCAGTCTTCTTCTGGTACATTCTTTTTTATATAGGAAAAATATCTAGAATATATGGCTTTATATTCTTCATTTGAGTTAGCATCATATATTTTCACATCAAATCCATTTCTAGTTAAATATGATTTAATACTAGATATTCCTAAAGGTGGAATCAGTGGAGTCCAAAAAGGCAGATGTAATAAAACTACTTTATTTATAATCATATAAAGAAATATTTTTTTATTTGAATTTGTAGGGATTTTATTTAAATTTGATGATAATGTAGCAATTAAAAACTGAAATCTCCATCCATGTTGCGTTCTGGATTTTTATCTATTTTACAATTTCTAGAGTCTATTATTATGTCTTCTATTTTGATATCTGGGTTTAATAAAACCTGATTCAAAATCTTTTTTAGACTGGCTCCAATTCTTTCACAGGTTGTTTGTTTAAATAAACTTTTAGTATAAGTTATTCGTATTTGGATATGATTTTTAAAACTATTTACTCCAAAACGCAAATCCCAATTAGTTAAAGGACTACTAATGTCAACATATTCTAGAACAAGAGAGTCCATATTGGGAGTGCTCCTTGTATAGTTCTTTGATTCCAAGTCTGAGAAATTATCAAGTCCCAAAATAATTGAAAATAAAGGATTGGAACCTTTCTTCCCAGCTAGACCCATTTTTTTAACTAAATCATCAAATTGGTAATCCTGATTATCTTGGTTCTGAAGTGTCTTTTCCTTAACTTTTTCCAAGAATTCATTAAAACTATAATTTGGCAAAACCTTGTTGTATAGGGGCATTAAACCAACAAACATACCTGCTATTCTGTTAAGATCGGAGTGTCTTCGCCCTGCTGTTTCAGTCCCAATAAGGACATCTTCAGAAGATGAATATTTTGATAAAAGAATATTAATCAACGATTGAATCATAACAAATAAATTTGTATTTCTCTCCATTATTAATTTCTGAAGATTTTCATATTCTTGGTCAATCCTTATTATTACTGACCCAGCCTCAAATTGTCGTTCATTATTCCTGGTGAAATCAGTAGGGAGATCAAAATTTATTGAATTGTTTTCAAATATATTAAGCCAATAATTTTCTTGCTTTTTATATTCTTTTGTTTTTAAAAAATTATTATGCCATTCACTGTAATCTTTATAACCAATTCGACATTGAACAAGTTTTTTATTGTTTAATATTTTAATAATATCATTAGATAAAATATTTTGTGTTATCCCATCTGAAATTATATGGTGCATATCAACCATCAAATATTCTTCATCATTAAAATCAATTTGATATGCTCTAATTAGTGGAGATTCATCTAATTTAAATGGTTGTATTAAACCTATAACTTTTTCCTTTAAAAAGATTTCATTTTCAGTTGTTTCAACAATATATTTTTGAATTTTGAAAGCTTTTATTTCATCTATAATTTGGACAGGAATTCCGTTTATTACATGAAAGGATGTCCGTAAACTTTCATGTTGATAAATTAGCTCTAAAAATATTTCTTCCAGATATTTAATATCCTTTAATCCTTTTATTTTAAAAAGAAAAGCAAGATTATAATTAGTATTACCTTCATTTAAAACGGAGGTTATGTATATTCTTTTTTGAACTGATGAAAGATTATAATACTCTTTTTTCTCTATAGTTTTAATTTCTTTAAATTCATTATAATTGGTATCTAAAAGAATCTCAATACCTCTAACAGTAGGATTACTAAAAAAATCTTTTATTAATATTCTAGAATTAAATACCTTATGAATTTTAGATAATAATGAAACTGTTAGTAATGAATCACCTCCAAGTTCAAAAAAACTATCATCAATACCTATCTTATCATATCCAATTAAATCTGAAAAGATACTTGCTATTCTAGCTTGTGTTTCATTTCCTGCTTCAATATAATTAACTGAAATATCAGGTCTCTGAATTTTATTTGATTTACTTTCTGGTTTTTCTATTTCATTTAATTTTCCTTTCTCTACCCATAGTTCTTGTCTAAGTTTCATATCCCAAGTTGAAACCGCAATATTTTGAATTTCCGAATTTTTTAATATTTGTTCTACCACATGCATACCTTCTTGTAAATTAATGAGCATATGATTTTCACTCTTATCCATACTGAAATTCAAACCATCGAAATTAACACTTATCCAAGGATAATCAACTTCATCATTTATTTGTTGAATAAAAAAATCCATATAGGCATTCGCTGCTGCGTATGCCGAAAAGCCTATTCCTCCTACGACTGAAGATAAAGATGATGTTAGCAAGCAAAAATCGGGTTTGCAATGTTTTAAGGCCTTAAACAAATTATATGTACCTGCTACCTTTGGCAGAAACTGTTGTTGGCACTTAATTTCAGTTGTTGTTTCGATCGTATTAAAAATAATTTCATTGTTTGTCTCACCTGCAGTATGAAAAACTCCATTTATGTGTAATTCTTTTTCGATTTTAAGAATAGTATCTCTTAAAGAATTAAAATCAGAAATATCTACATTATTTTTAACTATTACCTTTCCTCCAGAATCAATTATTCTTTTTAATATTTTAATTCTTTCTAAATGTTCAGATGAATTTTCTTCAGATATAATTCTTCCCCAATTATTTTTATCAGGAAAATTTCTTCTGTTTACTAAAATTACAGTTGAATTATATTTTTCACATAAATATTCAGTCAGGTTTAAGGCAAACTTTCCTAAGCCTCCAGTGATAAGGTATACTCCATTTTTTTTAAGTTCAATTGTAGATTTACCATTTAGTTCTATTCTAGAATATTTTTTTATCCATCTATTTTTATTCCTATAAGCAATTTGGTTATTATTATGGATATCTAATAATAAATCATTAAATAACATTTGAGATTGTTTTCTAACAACCTTATCATTTAAGTTTAGATATTCAACATCTATTGAGTAACATTTAACATTAGGTACCTCTTGATGCAAAACATTTATTAAAGCTTGAGCCATCGCTTTTTCAGCACGAATCTTTTCATTCCCCACTACTTTATATAAATCATTTGATAAAAGAGCCAATTTAATTTCATCATGAAATTCTGTATCTATAATTCCTTGAAGAAGAAATAACAGGCTATAAAAGCCTTTATTTATAAAAACTGAATCCAACTCAAGGTGTTCTTTCAAAGATTGATGAATAAGCCAACAATGCACTATATACCGGGGAACTATATTGGCTACTTTTAGTTTTTTAAATAACAATTGGTAATCTTCTTTAATATTTTCCCGTATTACAATTCTCTCTAAATTAGTAAAATCAGATTTATCACCAGAATGAATTAAAATGAATTTACATTTATTTTCTTTTAATATTGCTAATAAATTTTTATAGTATCCTTCAATATCAGCAAAAATTAATATTGGTCCAAAAAGTTTATTATTTGTGACTTGTATCATTTCCTGACCCCAATATGGAGTATAAAACCATTTATCAATAGGATCTTTCATTATAGAATCTTTTCTATCATTATTCCTATTTGAATAAATATTAGCACTAATTTCATCTAACCAGAACCTCTGTTTATCGAAAGAGTATGGAGGTAGTGATACTGTATGAGTATTTTGATTTTTATAGAATTTTTCCCAATTGATTTTTATTCCATGTGACCATAAAAAGGATATGGTATTATATAAAAAATCAACATCATTTATATTGTTCTTAAAATGCCTTATTGTATTAACAATCAAATGATTATCAGTTTTACTTTTATGGGTCTTCACAAAACCAGACAATGATTGACCTGGCCCAACTTCTATTAGTATAGCGCTTTGATTTGTAAGTAATTGCGATAAGCTTCTTTCATACTTGACTGAATATCTAAGATGAGAAAGCCAATATTCGGCATCTAAGTTTGTATTATCATCGGATATGGTTCCTGTATAGTTCAAATATATAGGAATGCTTGGTTTATTAATTGTTACATTTCGGAAACATTCCTTAAATTCATTTAAAATTGAATCCATCATATAAGAATGGAAAGCATGTGATGTTTTAAGCCTAATCACATCAACTCCATCAGCAATCAATCTTCTTTCACATAGTTTTATACTCTCGATTTCTCCAGACAATACACATTGAGAACTAGTATTCATTGAAGCAAGAGATACCGATTCATTTAAATACTTACCTAATTCAGATTCTGATAAAGGTATGCTAATCATATCTCCTTCGGGGATACTTTCCATAAGTTCTCCCCTTTTACTAATTATAAATAAAGCATCTTTAAGACTAAAAACTCCACTTAAACAAGCCGCAACATATTCACCTAAACTATGACCTATTAATGCTGTTGGATTTACCCCCCAATTAATCAATAATTTAGCTAAACTATATTCGATTATAAAAAGTAATGGTTGAGCATAAAGTGTTTTATTGATTTTACTTTTTTGCTCCCTATCATTAGAAAATAAAACACTCTTATAATCATAAGGATTAATTAATTTAAGTATATCAAAACAAAAGTCAACTTGATTTTTATATTCATTGATAGAATTATAAAGATCAATACTCATATTTATGTACTGATTTCCTTGTCCACTAAACATGAAAACTATTGGAGGAGTATTATCTTTTGAAGCAGTTGTTATATTAAATTCTTTGTTTTCAACTTTTTGAAGCTTATCAATTAACTGTTGCAAAGAGTTAGCTGTACAGCTATACCTTTGCGAAAATTCCTTACGTCCTTTATGTAGTGAATAACATACATTTTTTAATCCTATGTCGGGATTATTTATTAAATGCTCCTTTAAATTCTTAATCTGGTCTAATAATGAATTTTGATTTTTTGCAGATAATGAAATTATTTGAAAATCATTTTTTGGTTCTTTGTCTTTATTCGAATTGAAATCTTCAAGAATTATATGAGCATTTGTTCCACCAATTCCAAAAGAACTTACTCCTGCCCTAACTGGAAGATAATTAAAATCTAGGTTCTTTAATTTAGTATTAACATAAAATGGACTATTCTCAAAATCTATTTTAGGATTTGGTTTTGTAAAATTCAAACTTGGGGGTAATTGTTTATTTGATAATGCTAATACTGTTTTAATAAAACCAGCAACCCCAGCAGCTGCATCTAAATGTCCAATATTTGTTTTTACTGATCCTATACCACAATAATTCTTCTTACTAGTTGCAAATGCTAATTTCAAAGCTTCAATTTCAATTGGGTCGCCCAACTCGGTTCCTGTACCATGAGTTTCGACAAATGATATTGAAGATGAATCAATTTCAGCGATTTGATGAGCCATTTTTATAACCTTACTTTGCCCTTCAATACTTGGTGCTGTATAACCTAATTTTAGTTTTCCATCATTATTTACAGCAGTTCCTTTTATAATTGCATAAATATGATCTTTATCTTTGATTGCTTCATCCAATCCTTTTAAAAGCACAACTCCACATCCTTCTCCTCCTATTGTTCCTTTTGCTTTAGCATCAAATGCATTACAGTGCCCATCTTTTGATATAATCATTCCCTCTTTATAAATGTATCCTTTTTGTTTTGAAGTAACTATTGATACACCACCTGCTAATGCCATATCACATTCGCCATTTAAAATTGATTGGCAAGCCAAATGAATTGCCACAAGCGAACTTGAACATGTTGTATTTAATGTAATACTTGGACCTCTAAGATTTAATTTATATGAAATCAATGTACACATTTGATCCTTGTTAAATACATTTGCTGCCTTATAATAACCAATATTTTCAATTTCGCTTGAAGTTATTGCCTTTGCCATCCAATCAGGATTAATTGAAGCACCTCCATATAAACCAATTAATCCCTTAAAATTCTCAGGATCATATCCACCATCATTTAAAGCTTCATAAACACATTCATGGAATATACGAATTTGAGGATCCATAAGAAAGGCTTCTGCAGGTGAATACTCAAAAAATTGTGAATCAAATTTATCCTTATCAGCTAATGTTCCTCCAATACAATTTACATAATTTGGGTCATTTAGATACTCAACAGGTACTTTTTCATTTTTTAAATCTTCATCATTTAAAAAAGTAATACTTTCAATTCCTTGTTTTAAATTGTTCCAAAACTCATATATGTTATTTGCTCCAGGGAATCTACCCGACATACCAATTATGGCAACTTCTAAACCATTATAATTTTTATTCTTGACTGTATTTGATTCCATACTGATCTATTGTTACATCAATTTTTTAACCATATAAATAAGCTTGAGGTCTTTATAAGTCTCTTTTTTGAAAAATATTAAAGAATCCTCTAGAACTATAAAATTTATTTAAATATGAAAGTCTATCCATGTGCGAAAGTAATATTTCTCTGACATACTCAATTACATTATTTAACAGATATTGTCTATATCCCTTTTTCGAATATTCAGGCAAAACTCAGAGTTTTTTAAGAACAAACCCATTCTGATGTTTTTTTGATTTCCTTAATGAGACACAAGCTATTTGTATTTCATTTAAAAATAAACTAAAAAACATACAACCACTTTTAATTAAATTTTTGAATTGCCAATTAGTAATAAATGACGAAAATTTTTCTCTTTTCTTTTGGTAAATTCAAACTCATTTACATAAACTACATATGAGGTTCTTATAATTTAAATTTTAGTTTTATAATCCTCTTTTCTAATAGGTCTAAACTCTATATTTCTCATTCGTTTTTTTTATAGCACAACATAAAACCAGAATAATTCTCATGATCACTTATTCTAATTTCATTATCTGTTACATTAACTTTTGCACAGTTCCCATCTGAATGATTATATCCCCATACTTCAATTAAGTTCATCCCTAAATGATCCGTGAAAGTATTTATTTCTTCAAGAGAATATAACTTAAATGCCGCCATTGTTTCATCTTCTCTTTGAAATAAAAATGTTTGATCATCAATTCCAAGAGTTTCTTTTAACTCTGGCTTTAAGGCATTTGTATATGCATCATAAGTTGCATAGACAGATTGGGCTACTTTTGTAGTTACTTCAAAAATTAAATACCCATTTGGTTTGACAAGATTACTTAAACAATTTAATAATCCAGAAAAACTGCTAATGCATTCATTAACAATGCTCCATAGACATATTACTACATCACCATTGATATCACTTTTTATATTTATTAAATCTTCATTATAGAGTTTACTATATATTAAAACATTATCTATCGTTTGTTTTTCTGCATATTCCAACATTTTTTTTGAGAAATCTATTCCATCGATTTTATTTATATTTTCTTTAACGAAGATCCTCTTTTCAAATAGTATTCTTAAACGATCTCCGGTGCCACAACCAGCATCAACTAAAATATCAAAATCGTTAATATTTTGATTTGTTATTATTTTATTTATTATCTCATCTTCAACATCTAGGAACTTGTACTTATCCCTATTTATGACCCTTTCGGAATAATTCATAGCATGAGTTTCATAATTTTCTAACTGAAAGTTGTCTAATCCTTTCCGTTTTCCCCTTTGTAGATTACGTTTTCGTTTTACTTCAACATTTCTATTTTCATGATTATTTTCTTCAACTGAAGATAATTGTTTTTTTTCATCAATATTGGAACAAGTAAATTCTGAGAAAGACTTAACTGTAGGATATTGAATAAGTTTAATTAATAGATTATTCATTTCCAATTCACTTGTCAATATTCCGTTTAGTCTTACTAAATCCAATGAATTACCTCCTATTTCAAAAAAATTATCATTAATATCAATCTGTTGAACATTTAAGACTCTTTTCCATGCATTTAAGACTATTTTCTCAATATTAGTTTTTGGTGTGTTAATTATTCTTTGCTTAGTTGATTCATGTAAAATTTCTTTAAGTTTATTTCTATCTACTTTCCCGTTTACTGTTAATGGAATATTTTCTATTTGAATAAAATACTTTGGAACCATGGGCTCCAATAAAACCTTTAACAAAAAACCGCGTAATTCACTTGCTTTTATTTCGTTTATTGAAACGTAAAAAGCTGCCAAATCTATTCTCCCATTAATTTCGAAATATATAATCTCAGTTTCTTTAATTAGCTCATGTTTTAATAGTCTACTCTTAATCTCCTCTAATTCGATACGTACCCCTCTTATTTTTATTTGTGTATCTTTTCTTCCCAAGAATTCAATATTTCCATCAGGAAGATATTTTGCTAAATCTCCTGTTTTATAAAACAATTGACCCTCAAAATAATCCTCATTAATGAATGCAAATACTTCATTTGTTAGATCAGGATTATTCAAATAACCCAACCCAAGACACTTCCCCCCTAAATACAACTCTCCAGAAATACCTATTGGTGATAATTTCTTATTCTGATCAAGTATTAGAGAAATAACATTATCAATGGGCTTGCCTATTGGTATACTTTCAATATGCTCCTCTGGCAATTCAAAAAATACTGTTCCAATAGAAGCTTCTGCGGGCCCGTATGTATTTGTTATAGATGCTTTGGGATTAATTCTCTTGAATTTATATATATGTATAGAATTCATAGCTTCACCTCCAATTAATAGCTGTCTCAAAGAACTTATTTTTTTTTCTAAAATTGGATTCCCCTCTATTGTATCAACCATAAGATTAAAAACAGATGGAACAAAATCAGTAATCGATACAAATTCTCTATAAATTATATAGAAAATATTATCTAGATCAAAAATAGAGGATTTTATTGGGATGACCGATTTTAATCCATTAGTTAATGGCCAAAACATTTGCCAAACAGATGCATCAAATACATGATTACTTGTTAATAATACAACATCATCCTTCTGAGGGAGATACCTTTTGTTCATGTATAGAAACCTATTAGTAATTCCTCTTCCAATATTAATAGCTCCTTTCGGTCTACCTGTAGAACCTGAAGTATATATAACATACAGTGGATTATCTATATCAATATCTATATCAATATTATTCTTTGTTCTAATTTCAGGTATATTTCTAAAAAGGATAGGATTAAACTCCTTAAATTCTTCTGCGCTATCTTCAATATTCGAAATAAAAAAATCATTATTTACATCTTCGAGGACTTCTTTTATCCTATTAATTGGCCAATCATTATCAAGAGGCACATATGCTAATCCTAATTTCATAATTGATAGAGATGTAATGATTAAATCTGGACACCTAGTAAAAAGGATAGGAATATAGTTCTTATTATTATATCCAAAATTGCAAAGGCTATTAGCAAGAACATTACTTCGAATGTTAAGTTCTTTGTATGAAATATGAATGTCATTAGATACAATTGAAATTCTGTCTGGAAATTCAAGAACTCTCTCTTCAAACATAGATATTATATGGATTTCATTCTTATAATCGTTAGATGTTGCATTAAATTCTTGAAGTATTCTCACTTTTTCCACCTCAGATAATATTGAAATATCTTTTATTTCAATTTCTGGGTTTTTAAAAATTTGATCTGCAATACTTTTAATATCCTTTTCAATTCTTCCAATTGTATGGTCAGTATATAAATCAGGGTTATAGGTAATTTTAAAATTGATCGTTTCAGTTACATTTATTGTTATATTTAGATCATAATTAGATTTTTCAAATGATCTAAAGTCGTTAAATTCAATTTTGTTATTAAAATGACTATTATCTGGTGTTTTATTTACAGGAGCATTTTCATAAATTAATATCTGATTAAATAAGGTATTTTTTATTTGACTTTGTGATTGAATTTGAGCTAAAGATAAATAAGAGAACCTATCATTTTCAATTATTGCATTCATTGTGTCCTTAAAAAGATCATTCACTTTTTTTTCAGGATTACAATCAAATCTTAAAGGAATAGTATTAATAAAAAGACCTACAATTAAATCTACATCCCTTAACTCTGGTGGTCTTCCGGTAACAACAGTGCCAAAAATCACATCAATACTGTCGTTATATTTGGATAATAATAATCCCCAAATCGTATGAATTATCATACTTATTGAAAGGTTGTTCTTAAATGAAAGTTTTTTTATTTGATCAAGGTAATAATCTGAAAGTTTAAAATGAGAAAATGATTGTTCCGTTTCCTTTTCAGTTTTAATTTTATTATTACATGGTAAATCTGTTATTTTCTCAAAATTATGTAAATATTTTTGCCAATGCTTAATTGCTCTTGCTTCATCTTGATTTACAAGCCATTCAATATAATTTTTATAAGGTACAGGTTTATTTAAATTTATAGTTGTTTTACTTATTTCAGAATTATATAAGGCAAAGAACTCATTTAGTATAATATCTAAACACCATCTATCCATTAGAATATGATGGAAACTCCAAATTAACTCATATTGATCTTTCGTAATTTTCAAAAGTGTCAAACGCATTAATTTATCCTTACTTAAATCAAATTTCTTTTCAAAATCAATAGAAATATGTTTATCAATTACCTGCTTTTTGTCGTACTTACAAACCTCATTCTCAATATCTTTATAAATAAATTCAGCATCTCTGTTCTTTAAAACAACTTGCAAAGGATGATCATAACCTTCATATAAGAATATTGTTCGCAAAATATCATGACGCGATACAATAATATTTAAAACCTTTCTTATAATATCTGAATTGAATTCTCCCTTTATAGAAAATACTTGTTGTTCGAAATATAAGGAAGTGTTTGGTTCCAGTAAAGCATGATATAACATACCTTCTTGCATTGGAGATAATCTATAAATATCTTCAATACTATATTCTTCCTGAAGTTTATCTACCTGTTTAATTGAAAGCTCTTTATACAAAAAATCACTAGGCGAATAATAAATATTCTTACATGAAATACAATGTTCTATGACTTTAAGAAGTGCTAATTGAAAATTATCCAATAATTTTTGAATCGTTTCTGATTTATATTGAAATTTACTGTATTTGATACCAAACTGCAATTGTCCATAGGAAATAATTCCAGTAACTTCTAAATCATAATCTCTTTCTCTGTCCTCGGAAATTGTTTCTCCAAGTTGATTTGTAATAATATCAAATGATTTATTCCCTGCATCTGTATCAAATTGTCCTAAATAATTAAAACTAACTTGAGCTTTACTATTAACCTTACTATTAACTTCAAAATCATTTTTGATTTCGTTTACATAAAAATATTTATAAATACAATAATCAATTCCTTGGTTTGGGACTCTAAGAGCCTCTTTTGTCTTTTTAATAAAAGAATCAAGATCGGTATTTTCATCGTCTCCTATTACTATTGGATAGAAACTTGTAAACCATCCTACAGTGCGATTAAAAATGTACCTATCAGATAATCCTTCACGCCCATGACTCTCCATATCAATAATTACTTTTTTTAATCCAAACACTTCTTTAATTGATAAATAAAAAGCGGTTATTAATATATCGTTAATTTGTGTATTATAGGCACTATTTACTTTTTTTAATAAAAGATTAGTAGAATTAGCCGAAAGAGCAAATGATTTATAACTAGTATCCTTTATTCTATTTGATCCGCTATCAAAATCTTTAGGTAATTGAAAAACCATAATTTTATCAATTTGCAGCCAATAAGCGCAAGCTTTTTTAAATTTTGGTGTCTTAAGATAGTCCTGAATAAGGTAGGCCCATGTTTGAAAAGAACTTGTTTTAGGAGGCAGTGCAAGCACTTTTTTATTTATAATTTGTTGATAAAGTAATTCAATATCTTCTAATAGGATACGCCATGATATACCATCAACAATAAGATGATGTATTACAATAAGCAATCTTGTTTCTTTTGCCAAATAAAATAATCCAAGGTTCATTAATGGACCATTCGAAATATTTATACTGGATTGAATTTTATTTGCTTCCTTTAATAATTGGTTATTAGTAATTTTTTGATTTTTAAAATCAAAAATCTTTAAAGATAATGATGAAGGAATATCTTTATTTTCTTGAAGAAATACATTATTATTTTTTTTAAAAACTATATTAAATACACAATGATGTTCCTGAATTTTATTAAATATTTTTCTAATATCATTTTCTTTAATTTCTCCCTTAAATTTTAATATAATAGACTGATTATAGTGGTTATGATTTTTACTTCTGTTATTAAAAAACCAAGTTTGTATCGGCGAAAGAGGTATCTCTTTTTTTAATATTTCTTGATTAATATTTTCATCTAATTTCTGTATATTCTTGCATAAATCCTTAAATACTGGATATTTAAATATACTCTTAACAGTTATCTTATAACCTATTGTATGCAACTTTGAAGATATCTGTATAGCTTTTATAGAATCCCCGCCCAGATCAAAAAAGTTATCAGTAACACTTATTTGTTTAAAACCTAAAACTTCTTGCCATATACCTTGCAATATTATTTCCAACTCATTGGATGGAGCTTGATAATACAACATAACCTTTTGTTCAGGAGCTGGTAAAGCCTTATGGTCGATTTTACCATTAATAGACAATGGTATGTTTTCAAGCTCTACAAAAAAATGAGGAACCATATAATCAGGTAACAATCCAGTTAAGTAATCTTTAATATCATCAGAGTTTTGTTTATTAAAGTAAACTATATATGCGCATAAAACCTTATCATCATTTTCATCTCTGACTATTACTGCACAATCTCTTATATTTTTATGTAATAATAATGCATTTTCTATCTCTTGTGGTTCAATGCGAAATCCCCGAATCTTTAATTGATTATCAATTCTACCTAAAAATTCTAAATTACCATCTGGCAACCAACGTGCCAAATCACCCGTGCGGTATATTCTTTCTCCATTTCTAAATGGATGATTCATAAACCTCTCGGCAGTTAAATCAGGATCATTAAGATAACCTTCAGCAAGTCCTTCACCACTTAAGTATAGTTCACCAGTAACACCTATCTGCTGAAGAGCCTTATCTTCATTTAATACATAACAACTCACATTAAAAATTGGGTTGCCAATTAATATTTGTTTATTATCCAATCTAAATTCAAATATAGTAGAACAAATACTATTTTCAGTCGGTCCATATCCATTGAATAATCTAACGTTTGGTAACTTACTAAAATGTCTTTCAACTAATGAAATCGTAAAATTTTCTCCTACAATACTTATTTTTTTTAAAGAATTTTCTTTTTCATCAATATAATTTAAAAGTTCGCTATACAATTTAGGGCTAATAGGAAAACTAGTAATTTTTAGATTTTTAATTATTTTTGATAAAAGAACAACATCATATTTACTTTCCTCATTTATTAAAATCAATTTTAATCCATAAATTAATGTAGCAAAAATATTCTCAACAGAAGCATCAAAAGAAATTGATGGAATTTGAAGGATTGAATCACCTACTTCATATTCATAATACTTTATATTCCAATATAAAGTATTAATTAATGACCGATGATTAACCAAAACACCCTTAGGAGTCCCTGTTGATCCAGAAGTATATATAACATAAGCAGGATCTGCAGAACTATTTATCCTAGTGGAAATTATATTATTATATAGACTATCTTTCTGTAAATCAATAATCCTTTGATCAACCCTATTTGACTGGATATATAAACTTTGCCTTCCACTTAATATTAAACCAATATTTGCATCATTTATCATATATTGTATTCGCTCCTTTGGGTAATTTGAATCAATAGGCAAATATGCAGCTCCTGATTTCATAATCGATAATATTCCAACGATCATTTCAACAGAACGCTCTGCAATTATACCAATTACAATTCTTTCTTTTGCGCCATAATTTCTTATCTCATAAGTCAGTTGATTTACTTTTGAATTTAAATATGAATATGTTATAAATTCTGAATTTAGAACTAATGCAACATTATCTGGGGTTCTTTCAACCTGTTCATCTAATAATATATTAATAGATTTATCTTTAGGGAAATCTGTTTTAGTTGAATTAAAATCAATAAGCAATTTTTTCTTTTCAGCATTTGTTAAGATAACAATTTCCGAAATATTTTTATTTAAGTTTATTTCCACATTTGAGATAAAATTACCTATATGAAAAGCCAAATTTTCAACTATAAATTTATTATGATAGTGACTATTATAATATAATGTACCTTTCAATTTGTTTTCTTCATTCTTAAAACTAATATAGATTTCATTTGAAATGCTTGCAAATTGATGTTCTTTATGCACACTTGAATAGGCAAAATAAATTTGAGAATAATACGATTTAAAGATATCTTCTAATTCTGGAATTGATTTAACAATTTCACTACTTGGATAATCTTGATTATTATACGAATTATTAAAATTCTTTTTGCAATCTAAAATAAAGTCTTTTAATGTCTGATTCTTATTTATTTTGGTGCGAATCAAGACTTTGTCATTAAGTGTTTTTTCAGTTACAAATTCTTTTTGAATTGGAGTAATTATTATTAAATCAGTTTGGTTTGTGTATTTGTAAATTAAATAATTTGAAGCACTTAATAAAATGACACTTATTAAGCTTTCTGAGTTATTACATAGCTTACTTAATGTATTTAGAGACTTTTCAGATATTTCTATTTCGGCTTTTGAAATTTCCTTTGTAATATTTTCAGACTTATTAAAAGACAATGGTAATTTAATTCCTTTTAATTCCCCTGAAAAGTATTCTTTCCAAAAGTTCATTTGATCCTTATAATATAAACTATTAAGCAATGTAATAAATTCAATATCTTTTGTATATTCTATGTCTTTTCTCATTACAATCTATTTATATTTTTATGATATTTATTAAAAAAAATTGATAAGTTAACGAAAACTATTCAATTATTTAATAAGTTGATATCTAGTTAACATCACCTATTTCTTTTTAAAATAGTTGGATCATTTAATTTTTTTTTGATGATAAGAGATTTGATTTTTATTTAATCTAAATGACTTGATCTCTTAAATTTCTATTTTTTTGAATTTTATTAAACCTATATTTTTAAGGAAGAGAATAATTGCTTGTTTAATTAATAAAAGTTAATATTTATGTTTTTTTTTTGAAAAATGCATTCTGATTTTTATTTATATATCATTGTAATTACATAACAATAATTACAAAATGAATTCTATTTCTTAACCTATATTTTTTTGAGTTCGCAATCAAAATAATCTAATATTATATGAGCCTTAACTTATATTTTAATTTCATACATAGTAACATTTTCTGAATTACTCTCTGTATTATCTAAAAAAGGTCACAGTTATTATATTTATAACTACTATTCTAAAGATAAAATTTCATTGACAAAATTCCAGAAATCCCCTTGAAGTTATAATATAGCATTAAACAAGTAACCTTACAATTTTACATTAGGAATTTGAAATCCATTGTAAATGCTCTCTTGGAAAAAACACAATCAGTTTAGAAATATAATCATTCAAATAATAAAATCTAAAAGTTTAGATAATTAAATAATGCCCTATTAAATTAAAAGCACTTTTTACTTTTTTACAGGGCGTATTTTAAAGCATATTTAGTTAATGAATAAAGCTCTGCCACAGAAAACCACAAAAAAAACTGTTTTCTCACATTTTTAATTTCACAAATATATTTTTTTTCTAATAATAATCTCATTTTTTTTCTAAATAAATGTATTGTTTCTATAAACATCAATATGAAGCCACCAAATGAAAAAATCATGGCAGTTACTATATAAAAAGTTGATATCTTTTTCTATTTTTTTTTAATCCTTCTTTGAAAATAAACGTTGCTATTAAAAAGAACAATAAATATTCTTAGAATATTTATAATATTATTAATAAATGAATAAACTAACTCGTGAAGGTTAAGATCTCTAAATCTTTTACCAATCATTCAAAACTAAATTCTTTTAACCCATTATCTTTATAATTAGCAATTAGATAATCATTATTTTTTTTACCTGCATTTATACTTTCTAGTAGAGCTTTTTTCTCAAAATCATTAATTAGTTCTATATTATCAATACATATTAATGGAGTATCAATTACAGTTAAAATAATTTGGTTAAAATATTTCACCATCCTTTCAATTGTGGACCTTTTAAACAATTTCGAATTATATTTAAAAGAAAATTTTAATTCTTCATCATTCATCGAAAACATCAAATTGAATTCAAACCTTGCCATTTTATGACCACTAAAAGGATATGCAGTCAACTTCAAAATATCCTCTTTATTATTTCCAATTTGAGTTTTCTCTTCAAAATCAGCTTCAGATGAAATCATTACATTGAATAACGGATTTTCACCACAAAACCGTTCTTTAACTATTAATTTTATTAGGTCATCTAACTGAATATCCAGATTCTTATAAGAATTGAAATTGTTTTCATGAACCTCCTTACTAAAAGCATCAAATGTTGATTTTTCTTTCACATTGATTACGAGAGGTAAAGTGCTAATAAACATGCCTATTACTGGTAGTGATTTAGGATATTGGTCACGTCCTGAAACTACCGATCCAATAGAAATATATTTTTCGCCAGTTATTTTATTTAACAATATATATAATACAGAGTTCATAAATGAGAACATTGTGATTTTATTTATTCTACAATGTTCTTTAATCGCTTCAGTGTCCTTTTTATTAATGGTTAATTGAATATATTCTTCAATTGAAATTTCACCCTTATTTTCAGGATAATCAAAGGGTAATTCAAGTTTAGGAATCCCATTTTGAAATTGATTAAGCCAGAATACTTTCTGTAGTTTATTACTTACCTCTCTTTCATTCTGATTAATACAAAAATCCATAAACGAGTACTGTATAACATCGATTTTCTTACCTTCCAATAAAAACCTAACTTCTTTTAGTAAATTAGAAATAGATACCCCATCTGCAATAATATGATGTATATCAAAAAATAGGTAACATTCATCATTGATTTCTATCATTTTGGCCCTAAATAAAGGAGCTATAGAAAAACAAAAAGGCATGACTAATTCTTCTATAACCTTTTCAATATTTTCTTCATTACATTTTATATGATTGATATTAATACTAATAGCATTATTAACTTTCTGAACAATTCTGCCATCAATATTGGTTATTGAAAGCCTCAATGCATCATGACGACTAATTATTAGGTTTATTACATACTCAATATCACTTAACGTAATTCCCTTTTTCAATTTAATTATTCTAGGCTCATTATAAGCAGTACTTCCTTCATTAATTTGTTGAAAAGAATATATCCCCATTTGTGAAGATGAAAGTGGATAGTATTCTCTCTTTTCACATGACTTATATAAGATTTTCTTCTTATTTTTATGCTCAGCAATAATAAAGGCACAATTATAAATTGTAGGATCATTAAAGAATTCAGATAACGGAATAATCACATTAAACTCTTTATGTATTTTTGATAATATCATTAAAGCCTTTAATGAATCTCCTCCAAGTTCAAAGAAATTATCATAAATACCTAACTCACTATATCCAAAAAAATCTTCCCAATATGTTGTTAATTGTTTTTCAAGTTCTGTTTCTGGCAATATACTTTTAGTTAGTAAAATAGGCTTTTTACGTTTTATAATCTTACTTTTTTGACTTATATTTTCATTAAAATTCTCTAAGCTAACCCACTTTTTAATTCTTTCACTCAGAGAACCTGCTGAAACAACTATTTGATTAATATCTAGATTACCTAAGACTCTCTCAAAAGTCTTAATCCCATCTTCTGGGTTTATAGAATACGCTGATTTAAAATCCCCTATCTCATTATTATTCAAAGTCCTAAAGCTCCAATCTGCCCAATTTACACTAATCCAGTTTTTAACACCTTTGTGAAATAGTAATTGAGATACAGAATCTAAATAATTACTTGCAGCAGCATATGAATAAAAACCAATCCCGCCTAAAATAGATGATAATGAAGATATTAATAAAACAAAATCCGGATTCTTCTCCTTAAATATATTGTACAAAACATTAGTACCATATACTTTAGAAACGAATTGCTCATTCAAATCTATTATTGTTGTTTGGTTTATTGCTTTCTGAAATGAACCCCCTATCATATTTCCTGCAGCATGAATAACACCATCAATCTTACCCCACTTATCTTCTACTTCGCTAATAAAGCTGATCATTCCCTCTTCATCAGTAACATCAATATCCTTAATTATTAGTTTACCACCGCAGTTTATTATACTTTGAAACACATTAATACTTTTTTTTACCCAAACATCCTCTGATTCACTACTAATAATGTCTTCCCACATTCTCATTTCTGGAAATTTATTTCTTCCTGTAAGAATAATCTTAGCATGATAATTATAACCTAGGTATTTCGCAATAGACTGTCCAATTTTCCCTAGGCCTCCTGTAATAATATACACACCATTTTTTTTAAGGGGGATTTTAGTTATATCATATGCTTCTAATCTAAATTGTTGATATTCTTTAATCCAGCGAAAGTTATTTCTGTATGCAACAAAATTTTCCCTTGTGTCATTTGCAATATCACTTTTAATCCATTTTAATATTAAATTTTTATTTTTTAATGATTCAACATCAATAATGGTACATTTAATAAAAGGATATTCTTGATGAATTGAGTTTATAGAACCAATAATTGTAGATTTTGATGGATCAATATTTTCTAAGCCATTAACCTGAAAGACGTTACTTGTTAAAATATTAATTTTAAGGTTTTTAATATTATAATTAGTAATATTTTTAATTAGATGAAGAACACTATACAATCCATTATACTGACAAGCTTCAAAATAACTTTTTGTTAACTGAGCATCCTCTGATTGATTAACGTCCCATATATATATTATTCTATCAGGTATTAAATTATCATTATTAAGGCTTGTGAAAAGATATTTGTAATTATCTATATTTAAATGATTAAAGACATAATTATTTTTATCTAATTTTACATAAGAGTCCCCTTTTACAACTTTTATTATTTCTATAGGCAATAAATTTAAATCATTAAATAAAAAGGACCACTTCTTATTATTATCTGTAAAAAATAACCATTTTTCATTTTTATTTTCTAATAGTTTATAATTATTTAATGAATTAACTGTTCTTTTCCATATAGGAACATAAAACCAATTAGCAATATCTTCCTCTCTTGATATTTCCTTAGTATTGATAGAATTATCTTTCTGTAAATATTCATTTATTACTCGATCAAACTTACTTCTCGCAAATGGATAGGTTGGTAATGACAATTTGTATCTCTCTTCATTTTCATAATATTTGGTCCAATTTATTTCTACACCATACAACCACAATTGTCCTATTTTTTTAAGAAAGTATTTATCATCAGCCTGCCGTTCTTGTTTTGCAGGTAGTGTATTTATTAGATGTTGTCCTTTTTTTCTTGGGGAAATTTGATCAATAATATTGCAAAGTGAACGTCCTGCGCCTATTTCAATAATTGCTAAATTATCATTTTCCAATAACTTGGCTATTCCTTCACTAAATTTTACTTTATTGCACAAATGATCTAACCAATACTCAGGACATGCAATTTTTTCACTTTCAATAAAACTACCTGTTAAATTAGAAATTATTGGATATTTAGGTTGTTGGAACTTTATATTTCTAAGTATTTCTCTAAAATCTTGAATAATCGGCTTCATTAAATGTGTATGAATTGCATAAGGATTATTAACTTCCATACATAAAAAACCTTCATTTTTCATTTTGGAATGAAATTCTGAAATATCATCAGGTAATCCTCCAACTATACATGAAATACCGTTATCAATTGCCACACTAATTCTATTATCAAGATATGGTAAAACTAATTCTTGGCTAAGCGGAATACTTAGCATTTTACCATAATTAATTTTCTTTATTAGTTTTCCTCTTTCAATAATCAATGTTAAAGCATCTTCTAATGTATAAATTTCTGCAATGCATGCAGCTACATATTCTCCAAAACTATAACCAATTAATACATTAGGCAGAATACCCCAATAAATCAATAATTTTGCCAATGCATACTCTATAATAAATGTTACCAACTGACTTTCTTCAAAATCCTCTATATTTTCCCTTATGTCAATAAGAGAATTAAAGTTATCACTAGAAAATAATAACTTTTTACAATCTATATTATATTGTTTGTCAATAAATGAGATGCATGTATTAACTTCATCAGAGAATACTTTTTCTGATTTATAAAGTTGTTCACCCAGATTTCTATACTGACTACCTATTCCACAGAAAACAAATGCCAAATCTTTTTTAATATTTTCTGTATAAAAGGTTTGGATTCCTTTTGAATTTTCATTATTTAAGGTTTCTCTCAACTCCTGAATAGATGAAGAAACAATTATTCTTTTATATTCATAATTACCTCTTCCTATTTGCAAGGTATATGATAAATCTGGTAAATTAACATCTTTATTTACAGATATATATTTTTGTATTTGTAATGTTGCCATATCAAGAGATTTTTCTGATTTGGCAGAAAGCAATATTAGATGATTATTTCTACTAAGGCTATGTTTCTTTTCTTGATTGAATTCTTCTAAAACTACATGTGCATTTGTGCCCCCAATACCAAATGAACTAACACCAGCTCTTATGGATTCCTTTTTATCTATTATATCTTTTAATTCACAATTAACATAAAATGGACTATTTTCAAAATCGATTTTATGATTAGGATTTTTAAAATTTAATGTGGGAGGAATGGTTTTATTTTTAATTGCTAAAACTGTTTTAATAAAGCCAGCTATTCCTGAAGCATTATCTAAATGTCCAATATTAGTTTTTACAGATCCAATTCCACAGAAGTTTTTTTCTTTTGTATTGAAGGCTAATTTCAATGCTTCTATTTCAATTGGATCACCTAAATTGGTGCCTGTTCCATGAGTTTCAACAAAAGAAATCGTACTAGGTTCAACCTCCCCAAATAACATTGCATTCTTTACAACATCAGCCTGAGCCTCAACGCTTGGTGCTGTATAGCCGATTTTTTGGCAACCATCATTGTTAGTTGCAGTACCTTTAATAATTGCATAAATATGATCCCTATCTTTAATTGCATCATCTAAAAGCTTTAATACAATAACACCCCCACCTTGACCTCTTACTGTACCATCAGCACTTTCATCAAAAGCTCTGCAATGTCCGTCTGATGAAAATATCATATCTTTTTGATAGATATACCCATCCTGGGGTAAAATTGATAATGAAGATCCAGCTGCCAATGCCATATTACATTCACCAGCTAAAAGAGACCGACATGCCAAATGTATTGCTACTAAAGATGAAGAACATGCAGTAGAGATAAAAACGCTTTGTCCTTTTAAATTAAATTTATAAGCAATTCGGGTGGCTAAGTAATCAATTCTTGAAAACAACACTGAATTAAATTGACCTATTTGATTTGAAATTTCTGATTGGTTAATAAGCATCTCCCAGTTAGTGCTTGAAGAACCTGAAGCAAATAATGATATTTTTTTATTAAAATTATAACTATTACATCCAGCATCCTCCAATGCTTCAAGTATTAATTCATGAATTAATCTATTTTGGGGATTCATCACTTCTACTTCATTTGGATTGTAGTTAAAATACTGCTCATCAAACGAATATATGTCTTTAATTATACCTCCTTTAGCACGCACATAGAAAGGATTATCTTTTATTTTTTGATCAATATTTTCAAGTTCCTTTTCGGTTAAAAACTCCAACGATTCAACACCATTCTTTAAATTAGACCAAAATTCATTTATATTATTTGCTCCAGGAAATCTGCAGGACATTCCTATAACTGCAATTTCTAATCCTGTATATTCTATGTTCATATTTATTCTTATTTTAATTTTTAATTGATTTACTTTTAATGTTTTTCAATCGTTCTTTCCCTAATTTCATTTCACCATTATCAATAACTTCCTCATCTGGTTTAGAAAAGCTCTTATTTTCCAAATAACTAGACATCTTTTTTATGGTCGGATATTTAAAGAATTTTATTACCAAATCATTTTCACTATAAAATTCATTTAATATATTTACTATCTCAATTACTTTTAAAGAATTTCCTCCTACTTCAAAAAAGTTATCATTTAAACCAACTTGATCAATATTTAACACTTCTTTCCATATAGAAACTAAATGTTTTTCAATTTGATTTAGTGGAGGCTCATATACAGATGTTGGTTTAAACTCAATATTACTTAAGGCTATTTTGTCTATTTTTCCATTACTTAAAACAGGGATACTATCAATAATGTAAATATGAGAAGGAATCATGTAGAAAGGTAACAAATCAGATAAATAACTTCTAATTATTGAATCTGTGATTTCTAAATTATCGTGTTTTGGAACTATATACGCACATAAATATTTTTCTTTACTCCTATCTTCCTTTGACAATACGATAGTTTCCTTTACAGATTTATGTTTTAATATATTACTTTCAATTTCACCTAATTCTATCCTAAAGCCTCGAACCTTTACTTGATGATCTATGCGTCCCAGATATTCAATATTACCATCATGTAACCATCTTGCAAGATCTCCAGTATGATATATTTTGGTATCAGAAATAAAATTATCTTCTGAAAATTTTTCATGTGTTAATTCGGGATTGTTTAAATAGCCAATTGATACATTAATTCCACTTATGCATAACTCCCCCGGGACACCAATTGCTTGTAATCTATTCACTTGATTTAAAACAAATAATTTAACATTTGGTAGACCTTTCCCAATAGGGATTTTATCATTGATTTTATTTATACTGTATTTACTTGCATAAACTGTAGCCTCAGTTGGACCATATAAATTTTCAATTCTTACTTCCGGATTTAATTTTACAAAGTGCTTGATATGTTCATGCAAAATTGCTTCTCCAGCAAGAAAAACATATTTCAAGCTAATTAGCATATTAATATTTTTTTCATTAATTACATTAGAGAATTGTTTAAATGCAGAAGGCACAAAATTTATTTGAATTACCAAATGTTTTCGTATTAATTTAAGAATTTCAATTGGGTTTTTCTCTGCATCTGATCTTAAAATTGAAAGTTTTGCACCATTTAATATCCATCCAAAAATCTCACTTACAGATACATCAAATGAATAAGAAGTTTTAAAGATTAATGTATCACCTTGTTGTAGGGGGTATTCATCTTGCATAGATAATAATAAATTAATTACTGAAGAGTGTTTTACTGGCACTCCTTTTTGCTTTCCAGTAGAACCAGAAGTATAAATAATATATGCTAAATCACAAGTATTAGAATCGTTCTTATTTTCAACCAATGTGTCACTTTCAAATAGAATCAAGTCTTCTGGATAAAATATTTTGGCTTCAAAACTGATATTCTGAGTATATTTTTGATTAGCTAATAATATATTAGTGCCGCTATCTTTTAGTATGTAATTAATTTTACTTACTGGATAATCAATAGAAATTGGTAAATATACTCCTCCAGCTTTCAAAATACCAAATATCCATATTATTACTTCTATTGATCTTTCATTTAAAATGGCAACAACACTGTTTGAGGTTACTCCATAAAATAATAGTTTATTTGCTAAATTATTTGATAAGTTTAGAAGACCGCTATATGTTAAATACATATCCTTATCTATGATGGCAATTGAATTAGGCGTCTTTTTTACTTGTTCTTCAAACAAATCATAAATTGAATCTCTTTTTGTGTAGTTTCTAGAACTATTGTTAAAATCATACAATAATTGTTCTTTTTCATCCTTAGTAGTTAGCTCTATTTCAAAAATTTTATTATCCAATTTTTCAGGAATTTGCTTGATTACCTCTTTAAAGTATCTAATAAATCTATTTATTGATTCTGGTTTAAACAATTTAGTACAATACTCAAAACTGAAAAGCAATTGCTCTCCAAAATCAATGACTGTAAGAGATAGATCAAATTTTGAAGTCGATGAAACATGATTATATTCTTCAATATTCAATTCTGACAAATCCACAGAATTTTTTGAAATATTTAATAGATTAAACATAACATCAAATAAGGGATTTCTACTTAAATCTCGTTTTAAATGCAATTCGTCTACAATATCCTCAAATTTATAATCCTGATTACTAAAAGATTCAAGTGCTTCTGTTTTAATTTGCAATAAAAAATTTCTTAAATCCATCCTTTCTTCAATTTTAATACGAATTGCTATTGTATTAACAAATACACCAACAATTCTTTCTAAATCTGAATGAGGTCTGCCTGCTACAGGGCTTCCTATGATAATATCATCCTGTCCACTTAACTTAGATAATAATAGTGTAAATGCAGATAATAATATCATATAAGCAGTTAATCCATTTTCATTGGCAACCCTTCTTAATTTAGAGATTTCTTCATTTGACAAATAAAATGACACCTTTGCACCATCAAATGACTGAACAATTGGACGAACATAATCTTCGAATAAATTCAGTTTTGGTAATTCTCCTTCAAATTTCGTTAGCCAATATTTGCCTTGTTTTTTTACCCGATCCTTTTCTTCAATACTATTTTGCCAAATTGCATAATCTCGATACTGCAAGCATAAGGGAGGCATTTTCTTCTCATCTAGTAAATCTATAAACTCCTTTTCTAGAATATTATGAGAAATTCCATCACTAATAATATGATGCATATCCACTATTAATAATGAACCTGCATCTTTAATATTAATCAAACCAACTCTAAATAATGGTGCTACTGAAAGACTAAAAGACCTAATAAATCCTTGTTTTACAATGTATTCTTCTGATTTATCTATATTAAATTCTTCTATTTTAAAGTCAATTCTTTTATTAATACGTTGAACAATTGATCCTTTTATAACTTCAATACTAGTGCGTAAGCTTTCATGACGATTTACTAAAACTCTGAAAGCCTTTTCTATTTTCTCTTTTTCTATACTTTTATCTAAAGAAATAATATAAGGTATATTATAAACGGTAGAAATGATATTCATTTGCTGTAATAAATACAAACGTTTTTGAGCAGAGGTAATACTATAATATTCTTTCTCTTCTGATTTATTAATAGGAAGAAAAACTTCATGCTTGTATAATTCAATTTGATGAGCCTGTTCCTTTACAGTTAAATATAAAAAGACATCGCGCAAAGGGAAATTAACTCCTAACTCTTTATGTATTTTTGCAACAAGAGCCGATGCCTTAAGCGAATGCCCACCTAACTCAAAGAAACTAGCATCTATACTGATTCTATCTATTTCTATTTGTAAAATATCTGACCAGATTTCAACAAGTAATTTTTCAACCTTTGTCTTGGGCAAAATTAAGTTACGGAAAGTCTTCATTGGATCAGGTAGTTTATCCAAGCTAATCTTTCCATTATTTGTTAAAGGGAATTCCTCAATAAATACATAATGATAAGGAATCATATATGCAGGCAAATCATTACTTAAGAAACCTTTAATGTCATTTTCATCAATTGTATCTAAACAAATAATATAAGCGCATAAAAATTTATCTCCAGAATCATTTTCTCTAATAAAAACTCTTCCTTGACTTATCTTTGGATTTTTATTTAATATATATTCAATCTCACCCAATTCTATCCTTTGCCCACGAATTTTTACTTGTGTATCCTTTCGACCTAAAAACTCTATATTCCCATCTTCTAAGAATCTAGCCATATCACCTGTTTTGTAAATAATCCCAATATCAAAAGGATTATTTATAAATTTTTCTGCTGTAGTTTCAACCTCATTTGAATACCCATCTGCTAAACATTCCCCTCCAATATATAAATTGCCAGGAATTTCTATGCAACATGGATTTAAATTATCATCCAGAATGTAATATTTTGCATTTTGAATTGGCTTACCGTAAGGAATACTTTTCCAAGAAGAATCAACCTTTTTAATAGTAAAGAAATTAGACCAAATGGTAGCCTCTGTGGCACCACCCAGACCAATTATAATAGCATCTTTAAATACCTTTCTTATTGCATCAGGTAATGTCACAGGAATCCAATCTCCACTTAAAAAAACAAGTCGCAAGGCAGAAATTAAATTTCTTTTTTCATAATCATCAAGGTAATATACCAATTGTTGTAAGGCAGCTGGAGCAGAATCCCAATAAGTTATGCCTTCCATAAAAATTATTTTTAGTAACTCTTGAGGATTACTAATTTGTTCGTTAGGAACAATACAAACAGATCCCCCAGCACCAAGAATACCAAAAATATCATAAACCGATAAATCAAAACCAATCGATGAAATAAATAAAACTTTATCATTAAAATTAATACCATAAGTAATATTTACCCATTCAATAAGATTTATAACTGGCTTATGCTTTACAACAACACCCTTTGGCATTCCTGAAGAACCAGAAGTATGAATGATATAAGCGAATTCATTGGAATCAATATTCCGAGAAAATTTAGGCTCAAATTCCTTATCCGATTTTAAAGAAATAGATTGAACTAATTTGCACTTTGGCAATGTGAATTCATCTTGTTTTTTGGTAGTGTTAACTAAGATAATAAGCTCTATTTTAAGACCTAACTCCATTAATCCATCAATCCTTTCTATCTGAGTATTATCAATAATCAATACTTTACAGGAAAGTGAATTTAATATTCTAACTATTCTAGAATTTGGCAAATACGGTTCCAAAGGAACATATATACCTCCAGCTTTAACAATACTCATTACTGTTGAGATCATTTCAAAAGACCTATTCATTATAAAAGGTATTAGCTCCCCAACTTGAATGCCTTTGTTAATTAAAAAATTTGCAAGAAAATTGTAATTTTTAAATAATTCATTATAAGTCAATGAACAATCTCTATATTTTAATGCAATAGCTTGTGGATTCTTTTGTTTTTGTTCATCAAAAAGTTGATTTAAAGTTTTATTTTTTGAATATTCTGTTTCAGTCTTATTTAATTTATAAACCAAATATTGCTTTTCTTCATCAGAAATAATTTCTATTTCGGAAATTTTTTTGTGAGGATCCAATAATGTTTTATTTATAAGCAATTTATAAGTATTCAATATTTTATTAATGGTTTCTGCCTTAAATAATTTATTATTAAATTTAATATTAACAGTTATGATATTTCTTGCTGATATTAAGACATTTAAATCATAGCTTGATTGTTCATACAAATCTAATTCCGCAATTTTAAATCCAATTCCACTATCATCAGAAACTCTTCCGATATTTTCATTAATTGGATAATTATCAAAGACCATGATATGGTCAATTAGGTTCATCTTATCCTTTGCAAACAACTGAATATCAGCTAAAGATAAGTATTCGTAGTTTCTTGATTTTAGAAACGATTCTTGCAGACTTGATATTAAATCAACAATAGTATTTAATTTGGTTGTATTAACTTTTACCGGAACAGTATTTATAAACAATCCAATCATTTCTTCTATTCCATCAATATCTGGTGGACGCCCTGATACAACAGCACCAAATACAACCTCGTTGCAGTTATTGTATTTTTGCAATAATACTCCCCAAAACGTTTGAAATATAGTATTTAAAGTTACATTGTGTTTAAAGGAAAAATCATTAATTCTTTTAGTCTCTTCCTCACTGAAGTTTATATGTAAATTTGAATTTTCATATGCATCCGTTTTTTTCTGATTAATTTTAAAATGGGATAGAAGATTTCCTCCCTCATAGTTTAATAAAAATAATTTCCAATATTTAAGGCCTTCTTCTTTATCTTGATTTCCAAGCCATTTTATATAATTTACATAGGGATAATTCTCTTTTAAAATAAATTTCTTGTTATGTTTAATTGCATGATATGTATTAATAATATCATTATAAATAATTGATATATCCCATCCATCCATTATTATATGATGATGACTCCAAACAATACAATACTTTTTCTCAGATAACTTAAATAATGTAACTCTAAATAAATGATCTCTCATTAAATCAAAAGTATTATTACGATCTTTTTTCTTGAAGTCTTCCAAAAATTTTGCTTGCTCTTCCTGAACCTTTTGCGATATATCTTCATAGGAAATCTTTAATCTTCTTTCTTTTAAGACTAATTGTAAGGGTTCTTCTAATTCAAAATTTATAAATAATGTTCTAAAAACGTCATAGCATTCTATTACTTGGTTAAAAGCTTGTTCCAAATAATTCTTTTCAACTATACCATTTAGAACAATCGATGTTTGCTGAAAATACATACTTGAATCAGGATTCAATAATGCATGAAACATTATACCCTTTTGCATTGGAGTTAACTGATAAATATCCTTAATATCAAATTGTGAGGACAATTTATCTACTTCGCTAATAGACAAGTGCTTATAGGTGAAATCTGATGGAGTTAATACTCTTTTTTTATTATTTTCACTTTTCTTTATATATTCTATAAGCTCGTTTTTATTATTTTTTAACTTATTAATTATATCCTTGGATAACTTTCCATTTGAAGTTATTACTCTAATACTATCATTTTCCAGTATTAATTTAATATTTAACTGTTTTAGTTCCTTTAATAGCTCTTCCATCTATATTTCCTTAATCTATAAATTAAACAAAACATGTAATAAATATACTCTAACTAAATTCACTCAATGAAAACTATATAATAATCTGATCAGTTGAAGTTTCTAACTCGTTATCAATTAATATATCATTAATCAACTCAAAGTCTTTATGAAAATTTATATTTACACAGTGATTAATGATACTTAGTAATGAGTCTTTGTAATTATCTAGGAAATCTGAAATAAACTTTTCACTATAATATTTCTTTTTGTATCCAATAATAATGGATAGTTTTCCACCAGTAATTAAACCATTAAATAAAAAATCATGTTTTGGCTCCCGATTGGGACTTGATGATAAACCAGCATCCTCATTTGCCATCTTAAATAGGCTCATTTGCTTAATATCTGAATCAAATTGACCTAAATAATTAAATCCAATTTGAGGATTACAATTTAATAGAAAACCCTTTTTTAGGTCTTGAGGAGTTAGATAATTTAAAACTCCATAGCCAATTCCTTTTAAAGGTATTTGATGCAAACTCTCTTTAACAGTTTTTATCTGCAATGAAATATTATTTATTGATTCCATTTTTAGAAGTACGGGATAAGAAGTAGTAAACCAACCAATTGTCCTACTAATATCTATATCAGGAAACACATCTTCTCGTCCATGGCCTTCAAGTGATATTAAAACATTTTCATTTCCAAAGGTTTTTCTAACACCATACCCCAAACCACAAAGGAGGATATCATTAATATCTGTACCATAGACTAAATTTATAGAATTCAATAATTGAGATGTAGATTCTTCATCAAGCGTAAATTGCTTTTTACCAATTTCATTTTCCTCACAATCAAATTTATCAATTTCTCTGCACAAAGTTGAAATTTTCTGATTTATTATATTATTCCAATAAAATTTTTCAGAAAGTAACTCACTACTTTTTGCATATTCAGTTAATTTTTCAGACCAGTCCTTAAAAGAATTACTTTTAAAAGGCAACGTTAATGGGACACCTCGTTTTGCCTGCTTATAAAGGGATTCAATATCTTCAAATATAATTCGCCATGAAATTCCATCGACTACAAGGTGATGTATAACAATTAATAAGCGGTCTCCATCAGTTAATCTAAATAAACCCAACTTTATTAAAGGACCATTTTCAATATCTATAGAACTTTGAATAGCATTAGCATATTCAGTTAGTTTTTCAGCAGCATCTTCTTCATTCTCCAGATTATATGATTCAAGGTTAACAGGAAATTCTTCTATTTCCTTGTTGATTAAGTAATATTTGCTTTCTTTTTTCTTACTTACTATTCTTAACGCATCATGATGAATCTGCAACTTCCTGAAAACTTCGATTGTCATATTTTCATCGAGTCGATCTTCTGAATATAATATAACAGATTGGTTAAAATAATGCAAGTCGGTTTCATTACTAAAAAATTCATGCTGTATAGGTGTCAACTTAATTTCACCAGTTACTGGTTCTTGATTAACTTTCTTTATTTTCAAAGTAACTTTTGGAGCTAAAGCTGAAATAGTTGGGTTTAAAAAAATATCATTTATCCCAATTTTATATCCAGCCCGATTCATGCTAGACTGAATTTGAATTGTCTTTATAGAATCACCACCCAAGCTGAAAAAGTTATCTTTAATTCCTACCTTTTCAATACCAAGTACAGAAGACCAAACTTCTACCAATTTTTTTTCAATTTCATTTATTGGAGGAAGATATTCTTCATTTGATTTCTTTTCGGGTTCTGGCAATGCTTTTTTATCTATTTTACCTATTGAAGTTATTGGCAATTCGTTAAGCTTAACAAAATAATTCGGAATCATATACTCTGGTAACAAATCCTTTAAATAGCTTCGGAAATCCTCCAGATTTTGTTCCTTTATAAGAGTAAGATAAGCACAGAGATATTTATCTCCACTTTCATCCCGTGCAAGTACACAACATTCTTTAATATTCTCATGTAGGGCTAATACATTTTCAATCTCACCCAATTCAATTCTGAATCCTCTAATTTTTATCTGATTATCGATTCGGCCTATAAATTCAATACTCCCTTCTGGTAACCATTTTGCCAAATCACCTGTACGATATAATTTTTCCCCATCTTTTATTGGATGATCGATAAATTTCTGTGCTGTTAATTCTGGATTATTTAAATAACCTAATGATAATCCTTCTCCCCCGATACATAATTCACCAGAAATACCCAGAGGTTGAATTTGATTTGACTCTCCTAATATATAAATTTCATAATTTGAAATAGGATTCCCAATTGGCACTTTTTCTTTTTGTTTCAAACTATCATTAATAAAAGTCTGCATAGTTGAAACATCAGTGCATTCTGTAGGTCCATAAACATTACTTATTTTAAGGTCTTTTCTATCAATTTTTTTAAATAGGTTGTACATCAATTCATATTTTAATTCATCTCCTCCTATAATAAAGTGCTTAATATTCAATTCTTTTAATTTGTTATTTTCATTTTGAAGCAAAATTTGAGCATGGGAAGGTGTTCCATCTATTACTTGAATATCATGTTTTGTATAATAATCAACTATTCCTGAAACTTCGAAACGAATATCTGCCGGAATAATCAAAAGATTATTACCTAAAGCTAATGTAGGGAAAATTTGCTTTACAGAAGCGTCAAAAAAAATTGGTGAAATCAAAGAAATATGAAGTATCTCATTATAATTTTTATATATACTACTTATAAGTCCAGTAACCAAATTTACTATATTTCTGTGCTCAACTACTACCCCCTTTGGAGTGCCTGTTGAACCTGATGTATAAATTACATAAGCTAATTCATTTTCTTTAATCTCAACTAAATTACAATCCTTAATAAGAGTAGGAAAAGACAAATCAAATAAATCTAAAATCTCCCCATTAAACTCAATTAAGTCTTTGCATGAAGCTTCACTTAGGATTATCTTTAATCCACTTTCTCTTATAATATAGTTTATCCTTTCTTTTGGGGATTCTTTATCAATAGGCAAATAGGCTCCACCAGATTTTAGAATTCCTAAAATACCTATAATCATTTCAAGTGATCGATCTAATAATAATCCTATAATTTCTTTAGGATTTATACCTTTAGCTATTAATAAGTATGCTAATTGGTTTGATCTTGAATTTAATTCCTTATAAGTTAGATACTGATTTTTATAAGTTACTGCTATTCGATCAGGATTTTGTTCTACCTGTTCCTCAAACAATTGATGAACCTTTTTTTCTCTTGGGAAAGCTGTTTTTGTATCATTAAATTCGAACAATAATTGATGCTTTTCTTTTTCTGAAAGAAGATTAATTTCAGATATCATTAAATTTGGATTTTCAATGACAGCTAACAGTGCATTTTCAAAATGGGACTTTAGTCTTGCCATCATCCATGAGTCATACAAATTATCATTATATATAAATTTTACAATTAATGAATCACTAAGAGATGCACTAATAGTTAAATTGTAATTTGTTTGCTCAAAAATATCAACCTTAGATATTTTCAAGTCTAAGTATCGATTCTCATTTTTATCATTAATAATCTTGATCTGCTCACCTATGGGATAATTTTCAAAAACAATAATGTGATCGATTAAATTATGTTTCTGTTGACTTTGAGCCTGAATCTCAGCTAGGGATATATAATGATGTGATTCTGAGTCAAGATTTGAATCCTGAACTCTTTTTAACATTTTTATAAAAGGTTCTTCTCCTGAAAACTTTATTCGCACAGGAATATTATTTATAAATAACCCTATGATTGATTCAATGCCTGGTATTTCTGAGGGTCTGCCAGATACAACACTACCAAAAACAACATCCTCCTTAGAACTGTATTTGCCCAAAACTATTGACCAAATACATTGTATAAGAATGTTAGGTGTTACATTATTTTCTGCAGCTATCTTCTTGAACTTATCTGATATCGTTTGTGTAAATTGAATAGTCTCACTTTTTTTAATAAATCCTATTTTCTTATGAGTTAAGCAAGGAAGAAGAGATTGCTCGACATAGCCAGATAAGTAGTTGCTCCAATAATTATATGAATCATTTTTATCGATTTTCCTTAACCATTTTATATAAGACTTAAATGGCTTTACCAAAGGTAAATTTAGCTCTATATTATTAAGCAAAGTATTATATATCTCAAAAAGTTCATTATTAATTATACTGATACACCAACCATCCATTAAAATATGATGATGAGACCAAATAAGTTCATACTCATTATCTGAAAATTGCAATAATGAAACACGCATTAAAACATCTTGATCAAGCTTAAAACCTTGATTTTTATCCTTAGTCTTGTAATCTAAAATATATAACTCTTTATCCTTATTGTTTAACTTACTTATATCTTTATAAATAAAACTACAATTTCTTCTTTTTAGAACAATCTGCAATGGTACTTTTACCTCTTCATAAATAAAAACAGTACGCAAAATTTCATGTCTTTTAAATAGCTCATTCAAGCTTCTGTTTATCAGATCAGTTGATATTTCACTATGAAAACGATAAGACATTTGTTCAAAATAGGCTAAGGAATAAGTATCTTGAAGAGCATGAAATAACATACCTTCCTGCATTGGCGTTAATTCATAAATATCTTCAATTTCATATCTTGAACAAAGTTGATTTACTTCATTAATTGAAAGATTTTTATATGTAAAATCTGATGGAGTCAATGTTCTGCTATTCTTATTTAAACAGTGATTTATAATTTCAATTAATGAATTTTTATAGCAATCAATAAAATTTGATATTAGTTCTTGATTATAATATTTTTTCTTATAATTAAGATTAATTGATAATTTACTTTCTGCTATCATAGCACTAAATGAGAAATCATAATTATTTTCTCTTTTAGTGCTTATAGGTTCACCACAATTTTCTTTGGCAAATTGAAATTGACTCATTTTCTCAACATCAGAATCAAACTGTCCTAAATAATTAAATACTATTTGATGATTAAATTCAAGTTGTGAATCTTTTTTTAGTTCATAGGGAGTCAAATATTTTAAAACTCCATATCCTATACCTTTTTCAGGTATTTGATGCAAACTTTCCTTAATTGAACTTATGAATATTAACAAATCATCTATATTGGACATATCTAGCAACACAGGATAAATTGTTGTAAACCAGCCTATTGTTCTGCTAATGTTTAAATCAGGAAATATATCTTCACGTCCATGACCCTCTAATAAGACTATAATTTTTTCATTTCCAAATATTTTTTTTACAGCATAACCTAAACCACAAAGTAGAATATCATTTATTTCAGTACCATAAGCTGCATTTGTCTTGCTCAATAATTGTGACGTAGTTATTTCTTCAAGGGCAAACTGAATACTAGACAATTCATTTTTACAGACATTTGAATCTTCTTTAAATCTATTTAATGGGAGAAAATCATGATTAGAAATGTTTTTCCAGTATAACAGCTCTGATAAAAGTTTTTTACTTTTTGCATATTCAGTCAATCTATCTGACCACTCTCTAAAAGAATTACTCTTTAAAGGCAATGTCAATTCACTTCCATTTTTGGCTTGCTTATAAAGAGTCTCAATATCTTCAAAAATAATTCTCCATGAAATTCCATCAATTACTAGGTGATGTATAATGATTAATAATCTATCTCCATCAGATAATCGGAATAATCCCAATTTCATTAATGGGCCATTCTCTAAATCTATAGATTTCTGAAGACTATTGGCATAGGTTGTTAATTTTTGGGAAACATCATTTTCATTTTCCAAATTAAATATATTTAAAGACAAGGGAAAGTTTAAATCATCTTTAATATATAAACAATATTTTCCTTCAGAATATCTACATGTCATTCTTAGTGCATCATGATGATTTTGTAACTTTTGAAATATGACTTTTATTATATTTTCATCAAGGTATTCTTTGGAATACAACATAACAGATTGGTTATTATGATTTAATTCATTTTCATCATTAAAAAACCAGTGATGTATTGGTGTTAAATTAAAATCTCCACTTACTACATTTTGGGAAATTTCTTTAATTTTTAATTTGATTTTAGGAGCTAAATCAGAAATTGTTGGATTCACAAATATATCTTTTACATTAAGCTTATAGCCAGCATCATTCATTCTAGCCTGTATTTGAATCGTTTTAATGGAATCACCCCCTAAAATGAAAAAATTATCATTAATCCCTATCTTATTAACACCTAAAACAGCAGACCATACATCTGCTAAATTTTTTTCTATTTCGTTTCTTGGAGCTATAAAATCTTTTCCTATTTTTATTTCTGGTTCAGGTAAAGATTGTCTATTTAATTTACCATTTAGAGTTAAAGGTATTTCTTTTAGTTCTATAATATATGCTGGGATCATATAATCAGGTAATGATCTATGAAGTATACTTCTAATTAAAGAAATATTAAAAACAAGTTTTGAATTAGGATTAACAACTAAATAAGCACAAAGATATTTATCTCCATTCTTATCTTTTCTGTCAATCACAACAGCTTCTTTAATGCCCTCAATATTGCTTAAGGTTGATTCAATTTCTCCTAACTCTATACGATACCCTCTTAACTGTACCTGTTGATCTATTCTTCCTAAATACTCTAAATCTCCATTCTTAAGAAATCTTACCAAATCACCTGAACGATAAAGTTTTTCATCAGGATTAAAGGGATTTATTATAAATTTTTCATCTGTTAAGTCTGGCCTATTTAAATAGCCTCGAGAAACACCAATCCCACTTATACACAATTCACCAGCAACACCAATAGGTAAAACATTTAAATTTTTATCAAGGACATAAGTTGATAAAGTAGGTATTGCCTTACCAATATTACCTAAATTGCTCTCTATTTCATTTTTGCTTATTTCTTTATACGTAACATGAACTGTTGTTTCTGTAATTCCAAACATATTAATAAGGATTGTTTCAGAATTATTTTCATACCATTCTTTTAACTTATTTGGACTTAATGCTTCTCCTCCAAAGATTATATATCTCAAATGTAAATCACTTGCCTCTTTTACAATACCTGCTCGCAAAAGGTTGTAAAATGCAGATGGTGTTTGATTTAAAATAGTAACATTATTTTCTTTAATTAGTTTTATATATTCGGATGAATCTTTAGCTACTATTTTAGGAATAATTACAAGCATACCTCCAAATAATAATGCCCCATATATCTCCCAAACAGAAAAATCAAAACATGGTGAATGGAACATTGTCCAAATATCTTTATCTGAAAAATCGAACTGAAATTTATCATTAAAGAATAATCGAACAACATTTCTATGCTCTACCATTGCGCCTTTTGGTTTACCAGTAGTGCCTGAAGTATATATGATATAAGCCAAATCTAATGCTTGATTTACATTTTCCAAGTTTTCTGTATCCAGACCAGAAAATGATTCATCAACACTAATTATACAATTTTTATAGTTATAAGATTCTTTTAATTCATTTGTTGTAATTACTATCTTTGCCTTACTATCCTTTAAAATAAAATTATTTCTATCTTCTGGATAATCTATATCAATAGGAAGATATGCTCCCCCTGCTTTTAGAACAGCAAGCATAGCAACAACTACATGAATAGATCTGTCTAAAAGAACTGCTACTATATCATTTCTTTCAATATTATAGGCTCGTAATTTATTAGCTAAAATATTTACTTTTAGATTTAACTCCTGATAATTTAATACTTCATTATTTATCTTTATAGCTATATTTTCAGGGGTTCTTTCTACCTGTTCCTCAAATAACTGATGAATTGTTTTATCCTTCGGATATCCAACTTTCGTATCGTTAAATTCATACAATATTTTATTTTTTTCTTCATCAGGTATTATTTCTAATGTCGATATTCTTTCATTTATCTTTATTTCAAACTGATTAATCAGTTTTTTAAAATAACTAACAAACCGTTCAATGGTTGATGAACTAAATAACTGCGAAGAATATTCAAAAATTAATACTAATTGTTCCCCAAAATCCACAGCTTTCAATGTCAAATCAAACTTCGAAATTTTGGAAGTATGGATAAATTCATTGTCCATAAACTCGTGAAAGCCTCCTTCATATTCTGATTGATTTAACAAATTAAAAACTACATCAAATACTGGATTACGACTTGTGTCTCTATCTGAAGTTATTTTTTCTACCAAATCTTCATATAAATAATCTTGATTTTCATAGACTTCAAGTGTTGTATTCTTTACTCTTATTAAAAACTGTTTTAAACTCTCATCATCCTTTACTACATTACGCAATACTATATTATTTACAAACATACCTACAATACGCTCTAAATCAATATGATTACGACCAGCAATTGGAGTTCCTATTATTATATCATCTTGTCCACTTAATTTCGATAAAAAAATTGTAAATACTGATAATAAACCCATGTAGAGTGTTAATCCGTTCTCTTGAGATACTGATTTTATTATTGATGTCTCCTCTTTATTTAGGACAATGTTTACACTGTATCCTTCAAAACTTTGGATTGCTGGTCGAATATAATCTGTTGGGATATTTAAAATAGGTATTATTCCTTTAAATTTCTGTAACCAAAACGATTCTTGTTCTTTTAACCTAACCTTTTGGTTTTTTGAATTTTGCCACTCACTATAATCTTTGTATTGTAATTTTAAAGGTAATAGTTTTTCACCAGAAAAAAGTAATTGAAACTCTCGCTTTAAAATATCCAAGGTAACACCATCACTTATGATATGATGCGTATCTATCATCAATAAACTTCCTTCTCCAATAACATTAACTAATAAAGCTCTTAACAATGGAGCTTCAAATAAGTTAAAAGGTCTTATAAACTCCTTATATGTTTTTTGCTTTTCTGATTTATCTATTGAAACAGTTTTTAAAACAAATCTAATATGCTTATGAATACGTTGAACAAGGTTTTTTTCTATTATTTCAAAACTTGTGCGTAAGCTTTCATGACGAATTATCAATTCTTGAAGAATAGACTCTATTTTGGTTTTATTTAAAAGCAAATCTAAAGGTATTACATAAGGCATATTATAAGCTGTAGAATCCATGTCCATCTGCTGTAAAATATATAATCGTTTTTGAGCAGATGATAAAGGAAAGTAGTCCTTTCCTTCTACATTAGGAATATCAAAATATCCTCCCTTTTTATTTTCTTTAAGGAATTCAGAAATATTTTCAATAGTAGGATTATTAAATATAAAACCTATAGGAACTCTAATATCTGTAAATTTGTGTAATTTTGAAATTAAATTTACTAATTTTAATGAATTCCCTCCAACCAGAAAAAAATCATCATTAATACTAATTTTATCTGCCTTAATTCCTAACAATTCACCCCAAATACACGCAATTAATTCTTCTTTTTTATTTCTTGGAGCTTTAAATTCTATAGAGTTTTCAAAAAAAATTTCAGGAAATGCATCATAATTTATTTTCCCATTACTAGTTAGTGGAAAACTTTCCATTTCCACCCAATTATTGGGAATCATATATTCAGGAAGTTTATCAAATAAAAAATTCCTGTATATCTTATTATTATATTTATTAAAAGGAATTACATATGCTACTAAATAATTATCGTTATCAAATCCTTTTTTTGACAAAACAACTACATCTTTAATCTCAGGCAATTTAAGTAAACAGTTTTCAATTTCATCTAAACTTACCCTATTTCCTCTAATTTTTACAAAATTATCATTCCTCCCTATGAATTCAATATTTGAATCCATTAAAAGCTTCCCAGTATCTCCTGTTTTGTAAAAAAAATCATCATTATCATCGCTATAAGGATTTTTAATAAAAACACTATCAGTTTTATCAACTGCATTGCAATAGCCATAGGTTCGATAAGGAGTTCGAATATAAATTTCTCCTTCAATTAACATTGGACATGGTTTCAAGAATTTATCCAATACCAAAACTTGGGAACCAGATATTGCTTTACCTACAGGAATTCTTGTTTTTTCAATATCAGATTCACTAATATAATAAATTGTTTTTATCATTGTCGTTTCGGTAGCACCATACATATTTATTAATTGAACCTTTTTACCATACTTCAAATACCAATTCTTTAGAATTTCAGGATGAATCTCCTCTCCAGCCATGAGAATAAATCTTAAAGAATTAAAATATTCAGTTTTCAAATTTCCCAGACCAATTATCTTAAATACGCTTGGAACACAATGTATAAGATTAATAGTATGTTTTTCAATCCAATTAATAAGGGCAAAGCTATCTATTATAGTTTCTTTGGATTTTGGAATAATAATTTTGCCACCTACCATTAATGCAAGAAATATATCTCTTAAAAAAGCATCAAATCCAATTGCAGATAATTGACTAATATGATAATCTTTATTAATATTCAACTCTTTAATTTCCCAATTAATAAAATGAAGCAAACTTTTATTTTTTCCTAATATTGCTTTTGGCTTTCCAGTTGTTCCAGAAGTAAAAAAAACATAAATAGGATCATTCTCATTATATTCTGTATTATTTCTATAATTTTCGTTATTTAATACAAAATTTGAATTTAAGGTTATATTTATTTTTTTAACTTTTACCAAACTTTCAATCTCAGCAATATATTTTAGTTGATTAGTTTCAAAATCAGTATCGGTAATTACTAAAGACAAATCCATGAAGGTTATTAAACCTTTTATTCGTTCAATTGGCAAATTACAATCTAATGGAACAAAAACACATCCGGCTTTTAGAATTCCAAGAATCATTTGAATTGCAATATCTTTCTTATCAGTTAAAACACCAATTAAATCACCTTTAGAATATCTAAGTTCTAAAAGAGAATTAGCAATATAACTTGCTGAATTATTTAATTCTGAATAACAAATGTTATTGTTTTCATAAGTAATTGCAATACGGTTTGCATTTTGAATAAAACTATAATTCAGATATTCTTGTATTGTTTTCATATTTCAACATTTTTCCAATAAAGAAAATTTAATTAATATAAGCTTTGTTTAAAGGCCATGATTTGTAATCTCCTTTTGTGATTCTAATTAAATCTTTTTCAATTAATTTAGAGACTCTATTTTCGCGTTCAGTCACAACTCTTTTTGAAAGCTCCTCATAATGAAACTCTTTTACAGACTCATCAAAAGGCAAATTGCCGCAATCTGCAAAACGTATAGCACCATCAATTCCTCTTAAAGTAATCACTTTACCCATATTATACTTATTGGGAGAAAAAGGTATATCAAGAAATCCTTTTTCAAATGCTTTAATAATGCCTTTTGCCAAGTTATTATTTCCCAACTCTTCAATTACATTCATTATTGAAATAACCTCCTTTTTTATAAGAGCTACTTCCTTTTCGATCTCTGTTCTTTCAATAATGCTATTGAAAGATTTTAGAAATCCTTTTTTTGTTAATTCAATCCCTCGAATATTATCTTCGGCAGAAGGGATTTTTATTGATTCAACGGGTGTCTTAGTCATTACTTTTGTTGCACCTGATAGAGCCGCTGTTATGGAACTTTCAATAATAAGATCTTCTGATTTTATTTCGCATTTAGGAAATGCAGCCATATATTGGTGATATACTGTTGTAATTTGGCAATTTAAATACCCATATTTCCTCAAATAAAAATTTACTAGTTGTTCCATTATATTTATAGCAGCAATATCTTGCCATCTATTCCCTTGTTCCGCATATCCAACAGAAATACTTTTTACTCCGTTTGAGGCAGCCATAATAGTTTGAACAATATTTATTACAATTGGAATGCATGGTTCAATTAAGGTTGATGTCAGTGGTCCAAAAAATTCTCTATTTATTAAAATATTATTTTCTTTTAAAAATTTACCAGTTAGCATATCAATATATTGCCAATACAAGTATGAATCATAAGGAGATATTTCCTTTTCATAAGGAAATAGATAGCATATAAATCCTCCTTCTAGACCAGTTGCTCCTCCAGCTAAAGCTATTTCATATGTAAATCTGTGGTCAGGCGCTCCGCCACGAATTTGGAAAGGTATAGGCAAAGAATTTACAAGTTTATTAACTCCTTCAACACCATGAATTGGTACAGGAAATCCATTAAGAAATGATTCTTTTGAATGTACACTATTTTCAAATCCTTTTTGAGCATGTGAAAAATAATTTCTTCTACTTGCTGCATCAAGTTGTACCGAACTAATGTCTATTCCATGTCTATATAAATTTTTAATAAGATCTATTTGTTTGTGCAATTCTGCAACTCCTGTTCTAGGTTGTATTAATGGAGATTTTCCTTTTATCTTATTCTTCCATAATAAATTTGATAAATTAGAAGCTCTTTTTAAATTCACAACCGATTTTTCATCATTTACAAGTAAACCTGTTGGCCATAATTCGCGTATCTCTTTTCTCTTTTTATTAAAATTTTCTTCTGTTAAAAGATAATTATCAAAAAAATTTAAATTGCTATTTGATGAAAATCTATTTTTATTTTCCTTAGAAAAGATCTCTTTTTGTTGAATATTATATTTTACAATATCAATTTTTAGCATATCAATTATAACATCCAAGTCAACAGGTTTTGGGAATACTCTTGTGAACCCTTTTAAAGTAAAAAATTTTTCAACATCAGATGATAACTTACCAACTGACAGACTACCTCCCAAATACCATATTTTATTTGATGTATCTTTTTCAATTAATTTTTTAAGTTTATTTTCAAAATCTGCCAGATAGAGTTCTGCATGACCATTTAAAGAAGATATAAATATAATATTATGATCATAAGCTTTCTCCATGAAAGTATCTAGATCATTCTGAATTCCCAGAAATGTTACCTGAAAACCAATTTCTTCTAAAGCAATTTTAATCAAAAAAATGCCTACAGAGTGAGCATCATCACCTAAACCTCCTAACAAAACTTTCATAGAATAATTATTTTTAAAAATTATAACAATTTGAATAAATTTTATTTCTTAAGATTTTAAAAGAATCAATAAATACAACATCAAAATCCTTTTCAGTTACTATCATTGGAATCTCTGAGCAACCAATCAAAATAGCTTGACTCCCCTGCTCAATTAAAATATTTATAGCCTTTTGTATTTTTTTTTTATTATTTTCTCCTAAATTTCCTTCTTTTAATCCATTATCACCATAAATAGTATCCATTATATATTTTTCTTGATCTATTTCAGATAATGTTACTGATTCAATTGAAAATTTTGACAATTCATTTTGCCATAATCCTGCTTTTATTGCTCCAGTACTAGCAAGAATTCCTATTTTTTTTACTAATTTATAATTCATTTCAATATATTCAGAAGTAGTACACAAAATATTTATAAGTTTAGAATGCTTCATTTTTTCTTGAATTAAGTTTGCATAATAATGAGAAGTAACACAAACCATTACAAAATAATCTATCTGTAATGAATCAAAAATTAGAGCTGATCTTAAGATTTCATTTAGCGGGCTTTCCTTTTTATTAATTATAGCATCTGTTCTATCAGGTATTTTCGAATTATTATGAATAAATATTTCAAGATAATCCATATCATCTTTAAAGGGAAATTCTTTTGCAATATTATTAAAAAAGAAAGAAGTTGCTGGAGTACCCATTCCTCCAATTATACCAAGTGTTTTTTTTTCCATTTTATATAATCTACTTAATTTCATTCAAAAGTTTGTTAAATTTTGACGGCAATTTACCCATATTCCAATAGTTCTATGATATCTATGATTTATTTCCATATTATATGCCTATAAACAAATTTATTGGATAGGAAACAGGTGGATAGGTATCTAAAAAACTAAAATATTTGATTTTTATAATAATAATTATTATATAGGAAAACCTTTTACAATTTAATTACATACTGTTTTTTCATTTCATGGGTTCTTCTACCTTTGTTATCGTAAATCATAATAATAATTTTCAAAAATATGCTCTTTCAAAAGATATTAACCAATCTATTTTTTATTTTACATTGGACATTTTAGCAAATCTTCAAAAGTATTTATTATAAAGTTCTAAACACATTTTCAATCTTATAATTTGAAATACTTATTTTTCTTACACTAATGTATATAAAACATATAATACTTATAAAACACAACCCCTGCCTGCATTAAAAATATTCATTTTATTGTTGATTTATCATATTTCTTATTCTAAAAATTAATAGCCTCTAAATCTAATCAATCTAAACTCACACTCAAATTGTTGGCTAAACTCATATTATCTTTATCAGAAACTAAATATATTTCTGATAAAGGAGAGTCTATTTTTTCCGTAAGTTGTTTAATTATTTCTTTGAAGTATTTTGTGAATTGAATAATGGTATCTTCTTTAAATAATTTTACATTATATATAAAATTCATTTCTAAAAATTCATCATAACTATTAACAAATAAAGTTAAATCAAACTTTGATTTTCCTAATACTTTATATAATTCATCATTTTTATATTCAGATTGTTTATCTATATTGTCCTTTTGATTAAATAAGTTAAGCATTACATTAAATAAAGGATTACGACTTGAATCTCGCTTAATTACCAATTTTTCCACCAAATCATCAAATTGAAAATCTTGATTTTCAAAGGCATTTAAACAGTTTTGCTTTAATTGTTTTAAAAATATTTTTAATATTGTTTTTTCAATTATTTTTATTCTGATAGCTAGTGTATTAACAAACATTCCCACTATTTGCTCCAAATCAGCATGGTTACGACCTGCTATTGGAGTGCCTATAATAATATCTTCTTGACAACTTAACTTCGAAAGTAATATTGTAAAAACTGACAGAATAGACATGTAAAGCGTTAAACCATTTTTTTCTGCAAATTCCTTTATATTATCCGTTTCATTTTTGCTTAAAGCAAACCTTACAGTTGCCCCATCATAGCTTTGTATTACAGGACGAACATAATCTATTGGGAGATTCAAAATAGGAATTTCTCCATTAAACTGGTTTAACCAGTATAATTCTTGTTCTTTTCTCTTTTCTTGCTGTTCTGTACTATTCTGCCATTCACTATAGTCTTTATATTGCAACCTTAAGGGGGATAACTCTTCTCCTGAATAAAGTGACTGGAATTCTCGCTCCAAAATTGTATGTGATACTCCATCACTGATGATATGATGCATATCTATCAGTAACAAGCTGCCTCCATCA
>Ga0209319_1000284_pt1 | contig 74929 bp, 62 predicted proteins | sample RifGroE2_FD_184000 | JGI IMG/M metagenome (GOLD analysis project Ga0209319, IMG submission 184000) | Groundwater microbial communities from Rifle, Colorado - Groundwater E2 (SPAdes) (version 2) | ecosystem: Environmental > Aquatic > Deep subsurface > Groundwater | place: Rifle, Colorado, United...
AGTGTCCTTCAAAATTACAACCCTTTATTGTGGCACATTTGTGAGTGATACACCCGGCTCATTTGTGAGTGATACACCCGGTACATTTGTGAGTGATATGACTGGCACATTTGGTGTGATATTATCATCTTAGATTGTACTGTCCCTTTTTCAATATAGACAAAATACGAATTTTGCTTATCACTTTGACTTACAAATTCAACAGCTTTTCCATTTTTGAACAAAACGCCTGAACGCTCATCACTTGCATAACCAGTAGATATTTTTCTATTTATAATCATTTGATGGTATAAATTCCTTCGGTTTCCGTCTGAATAATGAGGACAATTACTGTAAGGAAGATAACCTAAACCATTGACTAAACTTAGATTAACAGGACGAGAATCACTTATTCCATTCTGAAACCAACATATTGAACCTGCACTTCCACCCGATAAAATAATTCCCTTTTTCAATGCTTTTTGTAAAATTGTATCGATACCCTGTGCTTTCCAAATGCCAAGCATATTTAACGTATTACCTCCGCCAACAACTATGGCATCTGAATTGAGCAAAATGTCCTCGAATGATTGATTCTTTTCTGATGAACTTACCCATACTTTAAGAATAATCGTATCTATTTTTAACATTTTGCAGATATTACTCCAATACTTAATATTATCCAGATTGTCAGCACTTGCAGTTGGTAAATAGCAAATCTTAGGATTTTCTTTTTTTGTCAAATCAGCTACATACTGAACAAACTTTAAACTAATATCTCCACCCCAAACAAAAATAGTCTCATTTTTTTCGTTTGTATTTTGTTGTGCTCTTAAACTTTCAATTCCTGTTATAGAAAAGATTAAACCTAAAAGTAACCAAATCGTTCTTTGTTTCATTTCTATTGTATTTTGTCTGTTTTTTAAATTGCCACTAACGTTTGACAATATGGCCAGTAAGGGAATGCGGGCGATTTCATTTCAAGTTACACAAAAGTTAAAGTGGGCCACAAACCTTAATTAACCAACTGAACCGGCAATTTTTTAAACCATGTGTTGGCAGCCGTTTTATTATTCTACTATATCTACCCTTTTTTGATTTAACCAATTTTTAATGTTGATTTTGATATTAGTCCATTCTGGTGACAAAGCAAGAATATCAACCAATTTACTTAATCCAACATCTCTTGAGAAATCCATTCTTATAATGATATCATCAAAATATTTGTGAGAGTCGCCTGGATTACCAATTTGACGAGCAACCTGAACAATTTCTAGTTGTTCTGAAATTAAAGCAGTATCTTCTATTGCACAAATTAATGTATGATAATATTTCTCCGGTTTAGTGTTGTCGGAAATTACAAATTGTGAAATTCGCTCAAAAGCCAATTGTCTTTGAGTATCATGATGAGCGGTTGTACCTGTTAATACTCTGTTTATTTTATCTTTTTTTTCGTCATCAGTTTTATATTCATCACCATCTATAACAAATAACATATTTTGTTGATTATCTAAGTTGTTCAGTATTGAGCCACATACTGCAGTGAAGCAGTTTATTGCTGCGCCAAATTCTTTTATTGAAACATATTTTGACATCCCTTCTTCAGCACAAATTTTCTTTATCAGACTAAATGCCAAATCATCCTCAACAAATATCTCTAAGGGTCTTAATTGATATCCTGTTAAACGTTGAAGTGCATCTGGTTTAGTTTTTGTAAAACATAATGTTTTTGTTGGAGTTTGATACAAATGTCGAACAGCGATATAATTTAATAAAAGTATAGATTGTGCATGCGTTGTAAATATTATTTGTAGATTTTTTTGAGTTGCAATTCTATTTAATCTTTCCAATAATCTAAATAATGCATCTTGGTGTAATAGTAAATCAATTTCATCTATTATAATAAGTCCATAGTTTGGAGCCTTAATTACTTCTGACAATATATAAAAAATACGCTGTTCCCCTGCTCCCATACTCAAAGAAGAGTAATCTAATCCATTGTATGAAACTCCAATATATTTTTTCGAATTTCCTGTTTTATGTTCATTGTATAAAAGATAATTTCTATTCATCACTTCTCCCGCTAATATTCTCACTTGATTCGAAATAGAATCATTTAGAGGTGTCGTATTAAATCGAATTCGACCTTGCTGGGTCTCAGTCTCGATTCTAGGTACACAAGTCCTAATACCTATAAATGATGAGTATCTTTCAATTCGTGTGATATATCTTGGTGACCACCTTTCATGTTGTTTACGAAACTTAGTAAGATGATCTGTGGTTACATTTTGACCATCTCGAAAATCTTGATAGATATCATATCTGCTGCCAGTCCAAACAGAGTGAGTAGTTGGCGTAAAAAATTCACTTAATTTATGGTTTATTGTTGCAAATGGTAAATTTACAGGATTATTTACGCAACTAATAGCATGTAAAATTGTAGACTTTCCGACTCCGTTTGGCCCCAAGATAGCAGTAAGTGGCTGTTCTGTAAAGTCAATTGTTAAATCTATGAGATTTTTGAGTCTGTGAATTTCAATTCGTTTTAATATTTGCTGTGATTTAGGCATATAAGTATCTAAAGGTTATTTTTAAAATTACTGCCAACTAGTATATATCATCATAAACATATCCCTGTTATTGATAACCCAAATAATCATCCCGCTGATTCACAATCCGATCTATCGAACATACAACTTGTCCTGTGCGCTTCCTCCCTCCTTCCACACTGCTTCCGCTCAGCGCTTCACCCTTAAATTGCCCTTGTACTATGGAAAAATACTGTCTCATACAAAACTGATTTTGGTTTATCTGTTGTCAGGCAACAAATGTAAAAATTTCCATTACCAGTTGCACACCGACCGAAAAAAAATTTCCTGTAACGGGAGCACGCCCGAAATTCTCCCATACCGGTTCCGATCACTACACTAATCTTGAATCTATAACCGGCAATTTACAGCTTCGCCAGGTCAGTTACATCATAATTGTACTAACAATTTGGTCGTGAGCCAGATAATGCAAAAAACGGGTGCAGGGCAAATTGTTGAACCGGGGTACTTTACAGCCGTTCGGGATGGCTGTTGTTTACAGGTTTTTGGCAATTGACCTCACATTCCGGCTGTTCTTGAATTACCGGCTTTCTGTGAAGCCAAAAGTAAAAAATCCGGTGGAAAAACAATGCAGAAAAGTGAAATTTTCTGATAGCCTGCCCATCGGCAGAAGTGTATACCGGGAGGAAGGTTACCTCCCGCCTCCCCTGCTGCCTGTCACGATTAATCACCCTGTATTCAACCATTTATGGCAGGTTAACCATGAAATTGATGCCATCTCTACGACGTTACCGGTTACTCGCTCCCCTGACCTTACATTAATATACCACTGCCAGGCTATATTCCAAATAATAGAACCATTTTCCAAAATATGAGTGCGTTATTACACTTAAATCATCCTCGTCACAGGAATATTTTACTTTTTTTTCTAATTTTTATGTGATAATTATTACTTAATTCCATTTTTTTAAACTATTGATTAAATGTTATTTAAGGGGCTCTTGTATACCTAAGTTGCATCAAATTCATACCAAAGATATACCTTAGTCGGGTTTTTCTTATAGAAAGCCTATGTTTACTATAATTATGGAGTATTGTATATATGTATAAAGAATAACTATATGTAATTTTTGGCACAATATTTGTTATGCCGCAATTTCATGAATTACCCTGAAATTCAGGAAGGGAGATACCCCTGTTACTATTCCGGCAACGGCCCTGATATTCCTCACTGTATCCCCCGGCCCCTGCCCCCTCTCCCCCATCTCTGCCGGCAAGCATGCCTTTGTTGTCCTGTAGATCCGGTAGTAACGGGGTTCCCTGAATAAAATGTCGCCATACCACCCGATTGCCTTTCAGGTCAGTTGCCGGACACGGTTTCCTCATGCAGGCAGGGAAGATGGCCGAGAGGCTGTCACGTGGAAACGCCGGGATATTGTTCGTAAATCATAAGGCAACACTACGGGCCATTCGAGATGACGGTTCACCAATACGGATGAATGTGTACCGGCCCGTCCGCCTTTTGCCGCGCTTAGCGTAAAATTTCCTATATTTGAAGTCATCTGAATTCTATTAGTATCCTCAATCCCGGTCAAATCTGATCTGTTGGGGAGCCGGGAACCTGAACACATTAGAAACGAACAGCATGAACATCGAAATTATACTACTGGGAATATCGGTCCTCTTCTTTTTAAGTATCCTGGCCGGGAAAGCCGGCTATAAGTTCGGGGTACCTGCCCTTTTGCTGTTTCTCGTGGTCGGGATGGTTACCGGAAGCGACGGGCTGGGGATTCATTTTGAAAATATACAGGCCGCCCAGACCATCGGAACAATTGCCCTGTGCATCATCCTCTTCTCGGGAGGAATGGACACCAAAATACACGAAATCAGGCCTGTCATCGCGCAGGGGATCATCCTTGCAACAATCGGGGTGCTTTTCACGGCCGCCTCGACAGGTTTCGTGATCTGGCTGGTACTGGGGATGACGGTTCAATCGGCGGGTATCGGACTTCTCACCTCCCTGCTCCTGGCGGCCACCATGTCGTCGACCGATTCTGCCTCCGTTTTCTCGATACTCAGGTCGAAGGGGCTGCACCTGAAAAACAATCTTCGCCCCATGCTTGAACTGGAAAGCGGGAGCAACGACCCCATGGCTTATGTGCTGGTGATAACCCTGGTTGAGATCATCAAAATGGGATCAACCCCCGACTACCTGCTGGCAGCGGGCATGCTGGTCATACAACTGGCCATCGGGGCTGTTGCAGGTTATTCGCTCGGGAAATTCGCCGTATTCACGATCAACAGGCTTCAGATTGATAATAACTCCCTCTATCCCATACTCGTGCTGACTTTTTGCCTGTTCATCTTTTCGCTTACCTATTTCCTTGACGGCAACGGCTACCTGGCCGTGTACATCGGCGGACTGGTGATCGGGAATTCAAAGTTCGTGCACAAACGTTCAGCACTTAATTTCTTCGACGGGCTGGCCTGGATGAGCCAGTTGCTGATGTTCCTTACCCTCGGGTTGCTGGTCAATCCTCATGAACTGGTACCTGTAATAATACCGGGTTTAATCATCAGTTTCCTGATGATATTCGTAACCCGCCCGCTGAGTGTTCACCTCAGTCTGCTCCCTTTCTACAAAATGCATTTTAAAGATAAAGCATTCGTGTCGTGGGTCGGGCTCAGGGGAGCCGTTCCGATCATTTTTGCCATCATCACGCTGGCAAATGAAGTGCCGCATGCCCGCTTCATCTTTAATATCGTTTTTTTCTGCACCCTTGTTTCACTGCTGGTTCAGGGGACTTCCCTCTCGCATGTGGCGGTTTGGTTCGGGCTGGCTGAAGAGCCACAGTATGAAAAGAAACTACAGAACTTTGATATCGAGTTTTCGGATGAGATCAAATCGGTGACCACAGAGATCAGCATTACCGCCGAAGCCCTGAAAAAAGGGGCTCACCTGATGGACCTCTCGCTGCCCGACAAAACATTGGTGGTTATGGTAAAACGCGACGAGAAGTATTTTGTCCCCACCGGAAAAACCCGGCTTCAGGAGCATGACAAACTGTTAATTATTACCGATAACAACGAGGCCCTGATGGAGACCTACCAGAACATGGGGCTGCAAAGCTCGGCATAATAAAAGTTGTGGTGAAATAATGGTGTCAGGCCGGAGCCAACCCTTGCTCCCCTGTACCATTCACCCCATCATGAGGCGCATGAGCCACTTCTTGAATCCTGTGAATGGCGGATATTTCACGAAGGGTTCGAACCACAGCCCCTTGTGCAGGACTCCTTTTTCGCGCGAGAAGCAACGAAATCCAAATACCCCGTGATAGCTTCCGGTACCTGAATTGCCCACCCCCCCGAATGGTAAGTTTGGGTTGGTGAAGTGCATGAGGGTATCGTTTATACATCCGCCGCCAAAGGGAATCCTCCTTACCACCTCTTTCTTAAACCGCCTATCGGAGGTGAACAGGTAAAGTGCCAGTGGGTTACGGTGTTTTTCCACGATCGGGAACACCTCTTCACGGTTTGTAAAGGTGATGACCGGGAGCAGCGGGCCGAATATCTCTTCCTGCATGATGGGATCATCAGGCACGACATTGGTGAGAATCGTCGGGGCTATATAGAGCCTTTCGGCGTCCATTATGCCCCCTTCAAACACTTTTTCAGTATCAACCAGGGCAGCCAGCCGGTCGAAATGCCTGTGGTTAATAATCCTGACAAATCCTTCACTTCGCGATGGGTCCTCACCATAGATAAGATGAATCTGCCGTTTCATTTCATCTAAGAGCTTTTGGGCGGCACTTTGTTCCACAAGCACGTAATCGGGAGCAATACAGGTCTGCCCTGCATTGAGGAACTTACCCCAGACAATCCGGCGCGCCGCCATTTTCAGGTTTGCACAGGAAGTCACGATACAAGGGCTTTTCCCGCCCAGTTCGAGCGTTACCGAAGCCAGGTGTTCCGCGGCTGCTTTCATCACGATCTTCCCGACACGCGGGCTGCCCGTGAAGAAAATCTTATCGAATGGCTGTGCAAGCCATTGTGTCGTTACATCGGCATCGCCTTCCGATACCATCAGGTACTCTTCGGGAAATGCCTCCGAAAGTATCTTACGGAGCGCCACAGAGCTGGCCGGTGACAATTCCGATGGCTTGAGTACAACGGTATTTCCGGCAGCAAGTGCAGGCACCAACGGCCCTAAGGTTAACTGGTAGGGATAGTTCCAAGAACCAATGATCAGGCACACACCAAAAGGATCATGGTGGATATAGCCCTTTCCGGGAAAATTTGTGAGGTTCACGGGTACCTTTCCGGGTGATGACCACTCACCGAGATTGCAAATTGCCTCTTTGATCTCAGCATAGACTGTGGCAAGCTCGGTGCTGTAGTTTTCATAGGCCGACTTTCCGAAATCCTGAAAAATTGCCTCATCCAGAAGCGATTCATTGGCTTTCAGCACCCTGAGAAGTTTTTTCAATGCCTTCTCCCTGAAACGGGGATCGAGGGTAGCACCTGACAGGAAGAAAGCCCTCTGTTGTTTGAATTTTTCCGCGATCATCTGAATTGGGAATTAGATACTTTAATTTAAGACCTTAAATAGTTAACACTGACTGATGAAGGTTATGACTTATGCCCTTTAAAGGAATCCATAGAGTGGTACACCCCCAAAACACCCCCAACAAACCAGTCGAACCAGCGGACAGGCAATATTCCCCGGGCCAGCGGGGTGATGTAAATCAGCCGGGGCATCCTGACAAACAGCTTATTCCGCTTTATCCCCCTGAGAATCTTAAGCGCGGCCTTTTCGGGTTTTATGATGGGAAGCAGCGGATTTGAAGAGACCCCGTCAAACATTCCGGTACTGATGTAGAACGGGGTAACGGTTGTAACCCTGACCCGGCTGCCGCTTCTCTCAAGTTCAAGGCGCAACGATTCACTCCAGCCGATAACACCCCATTTTGAAGCGTTGTAAACAGCCATTCCCGGGTTGGTAACCAATCCGGCAGCAGAGGCAATGTTTACGATGTGCCCCTTCGGCCGCGCGAGAATCTGGGGGAGGAATGCTCTGGTAACCTGCATGACAGCAGTGAGATTCACGGCGATAGTCCGGTCGATGGCATCGGGGGGCTGATCGGCAAATTGCCCTCCGAAGATGACACCGGCATTGTTGATCAGCATCTCCACGGGATGGCTTTCCATTTCAATCCGCGCCGCCCCGGCAAATACCTTCTCACGGTCAGTCACATCGATGACCAACGGGGAAAGGCGGCACTCATGGTTGGTGATCAACCGGCATGTTTCGTTCAGCCCCTGTTCGTTGCGGTCCCATAAGTATAAGGCAGATGCGCCTTCAGATGCAATCATAACCGACATCAGGCGCCCGATTCCGGCTCCGGCTCCGGTAATCAGGACACTTTTATTTCTAAAGGATGACATATAATAACACTTATATTTATTTACAATTTAACAATACCAGGTTATCAAAGCGTTCACTCATCAGCGCGTTGATCCGGAAGATGGTTTTTATCGCCTTTCAGCCTTGAAACAGAGGGGAATCTCCGGTAATGCAGCCGATGGATTCGAATGACAGGGACAGGATCAAAGCCTTGTGTACCAAGTGGATTACAGCGTGCAATCCTGTTCGCGGCCATTAATCCACCATGCCAGGGGCCGAAACGCTGAATGGCTTCAATGGCGTAGCCCGAACAGGTCGGGATGTGACGGCATGCCGCGGGGAGGAATGGAGAAATGGCTCCCTTGTAAAAACGGATCAATCCGATGAAAATCAGGCTTATAATCTTTTTCAGAACCGAAATAATTGACATAATGACAAATTGAATGGCCGGCAACCGAAGAAACGATTGTCAGGTTACAAAAATAGCTTATATTTGCACCGCTCTTTGCGGGTGTGGCGTAATTGGTAGCCGCGCCAGACTTAGGATCTGGTGCCGAAAGGCGTGGGGGTTCGAGTCCCTTCACCCGCACGAACAGCTGTAAGTCAATTGTTTATTTAGTTAGTATTTACAAAATTCTTCAATCATGGCCAGTAAACGTGATGCAAAAAAAGACGTTCAATTCGTCATCACAGAAGTAATCAGCGATTGCCTGAACTTCCTCTATATGAATCCTGACAAAAAGGCAGCCGATATCCATGGTATCGTTGAAGAGATGCTTGAGCTTCATAATGAACTGTTTTACAGAATCAACCACATCGAGGGAAAAGACAATCCCAAACTTGTCAGGGCACATTTCAAATCTATATATTCTGACTTGTTAGGTAAAACCGATGAGGCTTTTTCGAAGCTTAGTGAGATAGCTAAAAGCTAATTGACAATAGTTTAAACGATCTTCAACGCTCCGGCACAATATTTGCCGGGGCGTTGCTCTTTTCCTGGTGCCACCTGACATCGCATTCTATTAATTATCCGTATATTTGCACCCCAATTTATAAAACGCAATCATTCAAATGAATATTATCAGAGAAAACAAAGGCGATCTGAATGTTAGCCTCACCATTAAAATTGAAGAAGCCGATTATAGTCCAAAAGTAGAAAAGACGCTCAAAGACTACCGTCGTAAAGCCAATGTTCCCGGATTTCGTCCCGGCATGGTACCTGCTTCAGTAATTAAGAAAATGTACGGCAAATCAATTGCAGCCGAAGAGGTGAACAAGCTTATCTCTGAATCGATTGAAGAATATATAAAGACTGAAAACCTAAAAATACTGGGGCAACCTCTACCAAACTATGATGTAAATCAGCCGATGGATTTTGACAATCAGACATCGTTTGACTTTACAGTAGATATGGGTCTGGCTCCCGAGTTTACAGTTGACTTAACCGGTTTTGAAACTCCCCATACCCTTATCATCGCCGAGGAAGAACAGATTGACGCCATGGTTAAAAACATTTGTTCGCGTCACGGAGAAATCCTGGATGTTGAAACAGCAGAGCCGGGCGATCGCCTCTTTGGGAAGTTTGATCAATTGGATGAATCAGGCAATGTATTGGAAGGGGGACTATCGTCGAGTCGTTCGTTCGATTCATCTGAGATTGTTGACGAAGACACGAAAGCACTTTTCCTGAAAGTAGCAAAAGGGGCAAGAATCAGATTTAGTCCGTTAAAAGCAGTTGGAGAGGAATCGAAAGTTGCCCCATTTTTGGCAATGAAAGCCGAAGATGTTGCCGGGGTTAATTCGGACTTCCAGTTCGAGGTAGAAAGCATCAGTCGTAACATCCCCCACGAAATCAACGAAGAACTTTATAAAAAAGCGTTCCCGAAGGAAGAAATCAATTCTGAAGCAGATTTCAGGAACATTATCGGAAAAGCAATTTCGCTTGAGATGCAGGGACAGGCTGACCGTTACTTCTACCAAACAGCAGTAAACAACATCATCGAGCACAACAAACTACCTTTACCCGATGATTTTTTGCACCGTTATGCAGAAGTCGCCATTAAAGACACTGATCAGTCTATTAAGACCGACGAGGATTACAACCGTTTTGCCGATGGTATCCGTTGGGAACTGATCGAAAACAAACTTTTGACTGATTATGAAATCAAGGTAGAACAACCCGAGGTGAGAAGTTATGCTACGCATTATCTCATCACAAATTACTTCCAGTTCCTTCAGGGTATTGAAAACCCTGAAGAGAATGAATACATCCAGGGATCTGTTGACAAGATGCTTAAAGACAGTGAACAGGTTCACCGCATTTATGACATTCTCATTGAGCAGAAACTAATGAATATGTTTAAGGAAAAACTTGTGCTGAAAGAAAATCAACTTACTTTTAATGCGTTTATTGAAAGTCTTAAGCCTAAATCTGAAAACGAATAGACGTTATGATCAACAACGAATTTCAAAAATATGCAGTAAAGCACAGAGGCATCAGCAGCCTCACGCTACAGCGTTATAGTTCTGTCAGTTCAAATTACATCTCTCCTACGATTATTGAAGAACGCCAGTTAAACATTGCCACCATGGATGTGTTCTCGCGTTTAATGATGGATCGCATCATCTTTCTTGGAGTACCAATCGATGATACTGTTGCCAACATCATTCAGGCCCAGTTGCTCTTCCTTGAGTCGGTAGATTCACGTAAAGATATTCAGATTTACCTGAACTCTCCGGGCGGATCGGTCTATGCAGGACTCGGCATTTACGATACAATGCAATATATTGCTCCCGATATCGCAACGATCTGTACAGGGATGGCTGCTTCCATGTCTGCCGTACTTCTTTGTGCCGGACAGAAAGGGAAACGAACTGCCCTTAAGCACTCCCGTATCCTGATTCACCAGCCTATGGGAGGAGCCGAAGGACAAGCCTCCGATATTGAAATCACTGCAAAGGAGATTCAGAAGCTTAAAAAAGAGCTTTATGATATTCTTGCAAATCATTCAGGACAAACTTATGATAAAATTTGGCATGATGCTGATCGCGATTATTGGATGACTTCTGAAGAAGCACGTGATTACGGTATGATCGACGAGATTCTTGTTCGCGATAAAAAATAATTCTATAATATTTTAAAGGGATATCGGTATCTGTTAACACTGGTATCCCTTATTCTCACCGAAAAACAATCAATGGCTAAAACCACACAAGAACGCTGCTCTTTTTGCGGACGAAATAAGAATGAAACAAATATGCTTATTTCAGGTCTTAATGCACACATCTGCGATTATTGCGTAGAACAGGCCCGCATTATCATCAGCGAAGAATCGATTAACAGCCAAAGCTCAAAATTTCAGAAGGTTAAACTTTTAAAACCCGCTGAAATCAAATCGTATCTCGATAAATACGTGATCGGGCAGGACGATGCCAAGAAGATACTTTCAGTAGCTGTCTACAATCATTATAAAAGGATAGCTCAACCGGCAGCCAAAGATAAAGATGAAGATGTAGAAATCGAGAAATCGAACATCATCTTTGTCGGAAATACAGGGACCGGTAAAACCCTGCTTGCAAGAACCATTGCAAAATTGCTCAATGTACCCTTTGCCATTGCCGATGCAACCGTGCTTACTGAAGCAGGTTATGTTGGCGAAGATGTTGAAAGCATCCTATCAAGATTACTGCAAGCATCCGATTATGATGTCAAGGCTGCTGAGCGTGGCATTGTTTTCATAGATGAAATTGACAAGATCAGCCGAAAGAGCGATAATCCCTCTATCACGCGTGATGTGTCAGGAGAAGGCGTTCAACAGGCATTGCTCAAACTGCTTGAAGGATCGGCAGTAAATGTTCCGCCATACGGAGGGCGTAAACATCCTGAACAGAAAATGATTCAGGTTAACACCCACAATATTTTATTTATTGCAGGCGGGGCATTCGATGGCATTGATAAAAAAATTGCCTCGCGCCTCAAAGCCAACACGATAGGTTATCAGTCGGGTAGGCAGGGCGTGGATATTGATCGTGACAATCTCCTTCAGTATGTAGCTCCTCCTGATTTGAGGTCGTATGGTTTGATTCCAGAGCTCGTTGGACGTTTCCCGGTAGCCTGTCACCTGCATCAGCTTGATGCGGTTGCACTCAAGAGAATCCTTACTGAGCCCCAGAATGCACTGGTTAAGCAATATGTAAAGCTTTTCAACCTTGACAAGGTTAAACTTACCTTTACCGACGAATCGCTTGATTTTGTAGTTGAAAAAGCCACAGAATTTAAGCTTGGGGCTCGTGGTCTGCGTTCTATCATGGAGAGCATTCTCAATGACCTGATGTTTGACATTCCATCGGACAGTAAAGTAAAGGAGATAACCATTACCCGGGAATTTGCTGAAGAAAAATTCAGCCAGTCCGGAATAAGCAGGCTAAGGGTTGCCTAAACTTTCATCGGCAAAAGATCTACTTCGCGATAATCTGTAGTACAAATTCAGGCACAAAACATAAGAAGCCGGCCGCTTTGGATGATCCAAAACGGCCGATTTTAAATTAATTAAGATCAAATGTATTAATCACCAAAACTAATCCCGACTCCACGGGCAGTTTTGACGAGTGCAGTATCTAATCCCACGAAATTATACTGATCGATAGCTACAGTAAGAGGCACAGAAATAATGTCAGGATGGCGGTAACTAACCATTTCACCAAATTTACCTTCGAGTACCATCTCAAAAGCCTTTACACCAAACTGGGTAGCCAGTACACGGTCATAAGCAACCGGAATTCCGCCGCGTTGTAAATGTCCCAGAACGGTAGTACGAATATCCTGACGGCAACCAGCCTCAGTCAATTCTTCTGCCAGACGTTGTGCGGCACCTCCTAAACGAAGGTTGTTATAACCAACCGTGTTATTGCTTGTAGTTGCGAAATCACCACCTGCGGGACGGGCACCTTCAGAGATCACGATGTTAACAAATCCACGGTCACGCACAAAACGCGATTCAACTTTTTCAAGTACCTTCTTAACGTCATACTTAATTTCCGGGATCAGGCAGATTTCTGCTCCTCCGGCGATAGCGGCATTCAATCCAATCCAGCCGGCATAACGCCCCATAACTTCAAGAATGAAAACCCTGTTGTGGGAGGCAGCCGTTGTCACCAGCTTATCGACAGCTTCAGTTGCAATCTGAACAGCAGTCTGAAAGCCAAAGGTAGTATCAGTGGCTGACAAATCATTATCGATGGTTTTGGGCACTCCGATGATGTTACAACCCTTTTCGTACAATAATTGAGAAATTCGTTGAGAACCTTCTCCACCAATGCTGATCACAGCATCAATCCCCAGGTATTGCATCTTTCGAAGCATCTCTTCCGAACGGTCAACAGCACTCCAGGTGCCATCACTATTCTTGATCGGCCAGGCGAAAGGGCCGCCTTTATTAGTGGTTTTAATAATCGTACCGCCCTGAAAATGAATACCCGAAACAGCCTTTTCGTCCAGAATCATGATTTCAGTAGGCTCTCTTAAAATCCCATTATAGGCCTCAATGCTTCCAATAACCTCCCAGTCTTTCTCTTTGGAAGCCCTTTTGACAATAGCCCTGATAACAGCGTTTAGTCCCGGACAGTCACCACCACCGGTTACTACTAATACTCGTTTCATAATCTTTGATTTGTTTTACTATATCCTTCATATGGATGTCTGAAAATCAAAAGCTTTAATTTAGAGGACCCAAATTTCCGGAGAATCGCAAATTTACGATTTCATTTGACAGAAAATTATTTTTAAGCTATTTTCACTGTTAAATAATTCCTAAGTTTAAATGCAACATGGTCTGAAATTTGTTATGTGTATCGGCGTTTCTTATATAAATATGTCTTTTCCGTTTATTTTATGAAGCTCAGGGAATTTATAATTATTATCTTCTTAATGCAGGTTCCTTTGGGTGTACTTTCGCAGGAAACACTACAGCCAATTGTACTTGTTGCTGCTATTGTAGGAGGCGACACAATTTTACAAGCGCAGTTATCATCGGTTACGATATACTCAACCCGAAAATTTAAAAATCCATGGGATCAGAAGCGTTATGAAAAATTGGTTAGAAATGTGCGGAAAGTATACCCCTATGCCCGACTTGCAGGATTAAAGCTAAGAGAATATGAGAGTGTTTTGAAGGCTGCACCAAGTGATCATGAGCGCAGGAAAATCATGAAACAAGCCGAAAAAGAGCTTACAGACAAATTTGGGCCAGAGTTGAAGAAACTTAATTTTAGTCAGGGGAAGATACTGATTAAACTTATAGACCGGGAAACAGGGAATTCAAGCTACACCCTTTTGCAGGAACTCCGGGGAAAATTCACAGCCTTTATCTGGCAACAGTTGGCCAGAATATTTGGTTATAATCTGAAGATAAATTATGATCCGCTTGGAGAAGATTATCAAATCGAAGAAATTGTCCAAAGAATTGAAGCAGGTGGTTTTTAAATAACCGCAACCTTTACTTACCTCTTCCCTGAATAACGATAAGAACAGTATAAATTAAAATCTTGACATCCATAGCAATAGACATGTTTTCAAGATAAATCAAATCAAACTTTGCCCTTTCAATCATTTGATCAACATTTTCGGCATAACCAAACTTTACCTGACCCCAGGAAGTGATACCGGGCTTAACTTTCATCAGCAGTCTGAAATGGGGCATACGAGAAATAATCTGATCACTGAAGAACTGTCGTTCAGGGCGGGGGCCAACCAACGACATGTCACCCTTCAGTACACTAAAAAACTGAGGTATTTCATCCAGTCTGTATTGCCTCATGATTTTCCCAAATCGGGTAATTCGCGGGTCATCCTTGCTCGATAGCATCGGAGTCCCATTTTCAGCATCCTGAAACATTGATCTGAATTTAATCATTCGAAACGATTTACCATGCGATCCCATTCTTACCTGAGTATAGAATACCGGCCCACGGGAAGATGCCAGAACGCCGATGGCAGTACCAAGATATACAGGAATAAGTATAATCATGGCGATAATTGAGATCACAATATCCATCAACCGTTTGAGCGATTGTTGCCAGGCAGGCATTATATCAGGGGCAATTTCAATAAGGGGTGAGAAGATAGAAGAGGTTTTAACGACACCCATCAAAATATCCTGCATAATCGGACTGATCTTTATAACAACATCGGAGTCTTCAATTTCAGCGAAAATACGCTCAATAGCATCCTTCTCAGAACGTTCGATGGCAATAATAACTTCCTCAATTTTATTATCGATGATAATTTTTTTTAAATCTTTAAAGGCACCCAGATGAGGAAGATAAGCCTCAAGGAGGTTATGCTTGCACAACCCGGCATCAACAAAACCCACAAATTTATTTCCAGTTGACTGAGGTTGATTCTCGAGTTCATTATAAATTGCAAAGGCATGCCCGTTACATCCAATGATAAGCGTGTTGAAACCCAGATTACGATTGTGTATTTTGTTATTAGTGATGGTGGTGATAATCAGGCGTGGAATATAGGTCAGCACAAACTGGAGACCCACAAGCACCATAAAGAGAATGTAATACGACTTATATGAAACGATAATGTCATCAAGGATCAATGCAAAAAAGATAACGATAGATCCCAGAAAGGTAATCATGATGGTTTGCCCCAATTCTTTCAGTCTGGATCGGCGATAAATTTTCCGATAATTCCCCACCAGTATGTAGAGGAACATCCAAAAAAGAGGGATGAAGACAATCCCCAGAAAAAAGTTGGGGTCATGAAAGATTTCTGAAAGGTGAAATTTAAACTGTACATCAACAGAAATTTTCCTGTAAATAAAAAACAAACTCCAGGCTATTAAAGCTGATAAAAAATCGGAAACAACATACTTGGCTACCTGTAGCTTTTTATTCATCTCAAATCAGTTGATTGTTATTGATGGATGAGTTTAATGTTATCGAGATAAACGGTTCCTGCTGGGTCGGACTCAAGCCTGTTGGCGCCAATAAAAATCCGGAAACTGGTGGCTGAGGTCTGGCTCGAAACGATAGGTGTCAGATTCACATATACCTTTTGCCACTTTGGCATATCAGTAAGTACAAGAACCGGATGCTGGATAATTTCCGAAGAAGAATATGAGTATACCCCAATTGTAATAGGAATGGAAGTCATGTAATCCATTTCAAGGAATACCGGAGTACTCTGACGAGGCAGGGTATATTTCTCATCGGTATACATTTCAAAATAGGTCAGCGTATCAGACAAAGTCACCATTCCTGAATGGTCACCTTCAAAAGTAAAAGGGGTGCCGGATGGTGTAAGTGACATATCTAACTGCGAGTTTGTGGTTGTATCAAACACATAGAATGCGTCCTCGAAGGCTTCAGTCACTTCAATCGTTGTAGTCTCAGCATATTGAACCATTGGTGTCACTTTGCCATTGATAACGGAGCCTTTCACCACAGTAACACTATCAGGGACGAGCCTCATGTTCTGGGTAATGCTTGTAAAGAGAGGAAAGGCTGAGCGAAGATTGATCAGTCCATTCAACCTGATACCAGGTTTAACGGTCACTGAGTGGTTCCCCTGATATAAAACAGGGACAAGACAGGGCAATTCAAATGCCCCTATCAGCTCATCATCAACAAAAATCCATGCATCGGAAATGTAGGCTGATTTGGATCCCTGGTCTATTGAGGTAATTTTCAGCCCTATGGAATCAACTCTGATAAAAGCAGGAACGGTCTGATCACCTTCAAACTTACTACATGAAGTTAGTACCAATGCCAAGGCGATTGGAAGAGAGAGAAGACCACTGATTGTTTTTCTGGTAGAAAACGTCATAAAATTCTATTCGGGTAAATACCCAACGAGACAATTGAACGAATATTGCAAAAAAGAGTTAATAAACCTTTACCTGTTAAGTTTATTAATGATACGATGCGCCACTTCAAGTGCAAGATACCCATCATCGATTGTAACGAAAGGAACAGTATCGTTGATAATAGACGAAGCGAAACCGGCCAGTTCTGATTGTATGGCATTTACCGGTTCTACTACAGGCTTCTGAAACTGAATTTCCTTCATCCCTTTATCGTTGCCAAGATCGATGGTCATTGCCAAAGGATTGGGATGCAAAGAGTCTACATTGGCAATACGAACGATCTCAAACTCTTTTGCAAGAAAATCAACAGAAATGTAGGCATCTCGCTGAAAAAAACGTGACTTACGCATATTTTTCAATGAAATACGGCTTGCTGTTAAGTTGGCTACGCAGCCATTATCGAACTCAAGCCTTGCATTCGCAATATCAGGGGTATCGCTGACAATGGCGACTCCAGAAGCACTGATACGTTTCACAGGTGACTTTACAACGCTCAGAACGATATCAATATCGTGTATCATCAGGTCAAGGATAACCGGGACATCAGTTCCACGGGGATTAAACATTGCCAGACGATGAGTCTCGATAAACATCGGTTGATTAAGATGCGGACGTGCTGCAAGAAATGCAGGATTAAACCGTTCCACGTGACCAACCTGAACCTTTACACCGGCCTCGGAAGCAATCTTCATCAGTTCAAGCGCCTCGGCAGGAGTTGTTACAATCGGCTTTTCAATAAATACGTGACGAGCCATCTTAAGAGCTTCAGAAGCACAGTGAAAATGAGCGACTGTTGGGGTAACAATATCAACAATATCGACAGCCTCGATGAGTGATTCAAGCGAATTAAAAGCTTTGAGCCCAAACTCAACCGATACCTTTACTGCATTCTCGGTATCTGGGTCAAAAAAGCCTACAAGTTGAAGATCAGCAATTCCTAAGATACATTTCAGGTGAATTTTACCAAGGTGACCAGCACCTAATACTCCAATTTTAAGCATACACTATTTCAAGATTAGTCAATATAAAAGCACCAAAGGACTTTTGGGAAGAGTGTTACAAAGGTAAATTAATATGCTGATTGAGGTCGCTTTTTTGTAAATTCGCCATCGCTATATCGACCCAATACCAAAGAAAAAACATGCAGGACACATTTCGACACAAAGGATTGAGAAAGAAACTTATTGAACAACTTCGCCTTAAGGGAATAACAAACGAAGCTGTGTTACAAGCCCTGGAAAAAATTCCCCGGCACCTGTTTCTTGATCTTGCCTTTCTGGAATTCGCCTATCAGGATAAACCTTTCCCTATAGGATCAGGACAAACTATATCCCAACCCTATACCGTTGCCTTTCAAACTCAATTACTTGATCCAAAACCTCGTGAAAAAGTACTTGAGATTGGAACTGGCAGTGGCTATCAGGCATGCGTTTTGGCTGAGATGGGAGTAAAGGTTTTTAGTGTTGAAAGGCAAAAAAAACTTTTTGAGAAGGCCAAAACATTCCTTCCGGAACTCGGATTCCAGATCAGATTATTTTATGGGGATGGTTATAAAGGGCTACCTCCTTTTGCCCCTTTCGACAAAATTCTCATAACAGCAGGCGCTCCTTATTTACCTGAGGCCCTCATTCAGCAACTAAAACCAGGCGGGCGTCTCGTTGTTCCGATTGGAAACAGCAATCACCAGGAAATGACACTAATAACAAAACTACCAGATGGGACATCGGAGATCAAAGAATTCGGTGGTTTTTTATTTGTCCCGATGCTTGAGAACAAGGCACAGGATTAACGTAACGGAGAAGCATACTTGTCGACATCTTCTGCTGTTACCTGACGATCGCAGAGAATAGCCAGCCGCTCTATAACATTTCTTAATTCACGGACATTCCCCGTCCAGGGCAACTCTTGCAGTATACTGATTGCATCTTCAGAGAACTGTAAAGGAGCCCTCCCCATTGATCCGACAATCTCGTTACTAAAATGTTCGATCAACAAAGGGATATCTGCTCTGCGCTCAGCCAGAGAAGGAACTTTGATCAGAATTACACTCAAACGGTGGTAGAGGTCTTCTCTGAAACTTCCATTTTCAATTTCCTTTCTGAGATCTTTATTTGTGGCGGCAATCACTCTCACGTCGACTACTATTTCCTTCTCTCCCCCTACTCTGGTCAGCTTATTTTCCTGTAGTACACGCAGAACCTTGGCCTGAGCCGACAGGCTCATGTCACCAATCTCATCAAGAAAGATGGTGCCATTGTGGGCTAACTCAAAGTCCCCCTTTCGTTGCTTGATAGCTGAAGTAAACGAACCCTTTTCATGGCCGAACAACTCGCTTTCGATCAACTCCGAAGGGATAGCAGCACAATTGACTTCAATGAAAGGGGCCGTCGAGCGTGGGCTTCCCTGATGAAGTGCTCTGGCAACCAACTCCTTACCAGAACCATTTTCGCCGGTAATCAAAACCCTGGCATTCGTAGGTGCCACCTTCCCGATCATATCATAAATTGCTGACATGGGTTCAGAGGTGCCGACAATCTGGAACTTCTGCTCAAGCTTTTTCTTTAAGACTTTGGCCTGTGATACAAGATTAACCTTATCGACTGCATTTCTGACAGCAACCAGCAATCGGTTCAGATCAGGTGGCTTGCTGATATAATCGTATGCCCCTTTTTTTATAGCATCTACTGCAGTATCAATCGTACCATGCCCTGAGATCATGATAACGGGCACATCTGAAAACTGTTGAAGCTGCTGGAGCACCTCAATTCCATCAATACCAGACATTTTAATATCGCACATTACAACATCATATTCATTTTGTCTGGCACGCTCCAATCCTTCCACACCATTGGCTGCATCGTCAACACTGTATTTTTCATATTCAAGAATTTCTCGAAGCGTATTCCGGATACCGCGTTCGTCGTCGATGATCAGAATCCTGGGCATTTCATTATTTTTATGCAAAAATAGCAAAGCATAAGATTAATCATGCAGATTTCTCATAAATGAATTTCAAACCGAAAACAGATGATTCAGGTTACTTATATCTATGAAACCATAAAAAATGGAACTACCTGTTACAACGTGTTATAAAATTTATTATCTTTGCACCGAAATTCAGATTGGTTACCCAATCTGGCCGGAAGATACTTCAGGGGGGACGGCAAGTCCCCTCTTTTATTAACCGCTGATTTTCTGTTGTAAAACCACATATATAGTTGCTTAGTGATAGATAAAAATCAGATTATTGAATTGGCAGACCAGTTTCTGGAAGGCACAAAACTATTCATTACTGAAGTCCGTATAAAGCCGGTCAATCGTATTGTTGTCATGATCGACGGTGATGAAGGTGTAAGAATTGATGATTGTGTTGCCCTCAGCCGGTTTATCGAATCAAAATTCGACCGTGAAGCCGATGATTTTGAACTCACGGTTACTTCAGCGGGTATCGGAGAGCCACTTAAGTTTAACCGTCAATACATTAAAAATATTGGCCGGACAATTCAGGTTGAGTTGACCGATGATCAGGTAATCGAAGGTCAGTTAATTACCGCTGATGAAGAAACAATAACGATTGAAAGAATGGTTAAGGAAAAAATTAACCATAAAAACATAAAGAAAACCGACGTAAAAACGATTCGATACAACGAAATTCGGAAAGCTGTCGTAATGGTATCATTTAAATAATTGATTTACAATCTTAGCTTGTTCAAAATACAATGGAACACATCAATTTAGTAGCCACATTCTCAGAGTTTAAAGAGTTTAAAAACATCGATCGTGAAACCATGATGCGCATCCTGGAGGATGTCTTCAGGCATATGCTTTCCAAGCGTTACGGATCGGACGAGAACTTTGATATCATTGTGAACATCGACAAGGGTGACCTTGAAATCTGGAGGAACCGTATTGTTGTTGAAGATGGAGCAGTAACCGACGAAAACAAAGAAATTCCCTATTCCGATGCCGTTAAAATTGAACCCGACTTTGAAATCGGGGAAGAGGTTTCGGAAGAAATTAAGATGGAAGATTTTGGCCGTCGCGATATTCTGGCGATCCGCCAAAACCTGATCAGTAAAGTTCAGGAGTACGAAAAAGACAATGTCTACAAAAAATACAAAGATAAAATCGGTGAACTACTTACAGGTGAAGTGTACCAGGCCTGGAAGAAGGAAATCATGGTTCTTGATGATGAGAACATTGAGCTTGTATTACCACGCAGTGAGCAGATACCCGGTGATCATTACCGTAAGGGCGACAGTATCAGGGCTGTTGTTCACCGCGTTGACCTTAAAAACAATCAACCCACCATTATCCTCTCCCGCACATCTCCTGTATTTCTTGAACGACTCTTTGAACTTGAAGTTCCTGAAGTATACGACGGACTCATCACTATACGCAAAATCGTAAGGGTTCCCGGCGAAAGAGCAAAGGTTGCTGTTGAATCATATGACGACCGTATAGACCCGGTAGGTGCCTGTGTAGGGATGAAAGGGAGCCGTATTCACGGGATCGTGAGAGAACTCAGAAACGAGAACATCGACGTCATCAACTACACGACTAATTCGCAGCTGTTTATCAGCAGATCATTAAGCCCTGCCAAGATAACAAACATAACCATCGATGAAGAAAATGGAAAAGCCGAAGTGTACATGAAACCCGACCAGGTATCACTCGCCATCGGCAAAGGTGGATATAACATCAAACTGGCAGGTAAACTTACCGGTTACGAAATTGATGTATTCCGAGATAGCGAAACAGAATACGACGACGTTGATCTACAGGAATTCTCTGATGAAATCGAACAGTGGGTCATTGATGCTTTCCTTGCCATCGGCCTTGATACAGCACGTAGCGTATTAAACTATCCGGTGGAAGAACTGGCAAAGCGTACCGACCTTGAAGAAGAGACCATTGCCGAAGTGCTAAAAACTTTACAAGCCGAATTTGAGTAAAAATCGCATAATTAAGCGTTTCGTTACCTATTTTTTCAGTAATATTCCCAACATCAGGATTCATTTTAATCAAGATATGTCAGAAAAATCTTCGACACGCCTCTCTAAGGCAGCAGCTGAGTTCAACGTGAGCATCCAGACGATCGTGGAAGTCCTTGGCAAAAAAGGGCACAAGATCGATGGAGGCCCTAATACCAAGATTCCACCCGAGCTTTTCGACATCCTGGTGAAAGAATTTGATTCAGACATTAAGGTAAAGCGCGAAGCCCAAAAGATTGAGCTAGAGTTCAACAAACGGGAAGCACCATCTGTCGTTCCCAAAAAGGAAACAATAACTGAGGAAGAGCAGGAACCTGATCTTCCTGAGTTGATGATCAAAAATACTCAGATTGCTTACGCTGAGGCTAGCAAACAGAAAAAGACAGTTCAAATGGTAACTGCTGAAACAAATGTTGAATCTGCACCTCAGGAAAAGCCGGTTGAACAGGAACCTGAGAAACAGGTCATACAAGTTACTGCTGAACAACCAGCTCCCGTTCAGAAATCGAAACCGGAACAGGTAGAGCCAGAATACGTAAAGGAATTACCAGAGCAAACGCCCAAGATGATTGTTGAAGTACCAAAGGCTGAACCATTTGTTAGTAAATCTACTGACGAAGTACCTGTCGTTTCGGCTCCGGAGCCCCCTGGACTCATAATTCTTGGTAAGATTGATCTCGATCAGGTGCAAGGACGGAATCAACAACATGGGGGTCGTCACCAGAGCGAAAAAAAGCCGCATAAACAGGCCCCAAAAGAAGAGAAACCGTTAGTTGCTCCTGTCGAAGCCAAGATTGCTGAAGAAGCTCCCAAAGCAATCGCACCTGTTGAAAGGATTAAAAAATCTGAACCACCTGTTAAAGAACAGGTGGTCAAGGAAACCCCAAAACCATCAGAAGAACCCGCAATATTAATATCAGAGCCTGTCGTTACACCTGTTGTAACCGAGATTCAGGTTCCTTTAGTAAAGAAAGAATCGGAACCAATCATTGCTGAAGCTATTTCTGATGAAGAGAAACTTCCCGACAATTTTCTAAAGACCACTTTCAGAAAGCTGGAAGGTCCAACCATCCTGGGATCGATTCAACTACCCGAAACAAAAAAAGCAACTATTGAAAAACGCAAACCGGTTGCTTCATCATCGGATGAAAGGTTGAAGGCTAAAAAGAAAAAACGTAAACGGATCAAACAGGGTGAAGAAGGCGCAGGCAGTGCTCCTCAACAAGGTCAGCCTGGACAAAAGACATCACAAACTGGTGGACAAAATCGTCCCGGTCAGCCATCCCAACAAAACCGTCCAGGACAACCCGGAACAGCGGCTCGTGCTGCCCAGCCTGGTGCACAACCTGCAAAACCAGGAGAAACCCGTGAAAAGATTAAACCAAAATTAGTCAAAGACAGAATCCACGAAAAAAGAGGCAGAAAAGATGTCCCTAAAGTGGAATTGACTGAAGAAGAAATCGAAAAACAGATCAAGGAAACCCTCGCCCGTCTTACAACCGGAGGAAAATCAAAAGCTTCAAAGCACCGTCGCCAGAAACGTGATGCTGTTTCAGAGAAAATGGCAGTTGAACAGCATAAACTGGAAGAAAGCAGAATGGTGCTTAAGGTAACTGAATTCGTAACGGCCAACGAACTGGCCAATATGATGGAGGTGCATGTAAATGAAGTCATTTCGACTTGTATGTCATTGGGATTATTTGTTTCAATCAACCAGCGTCTTGATGCAGAAACCATCAATGTTGTGGCTGATGAATTTGGATTTAAAACTGAATTCGTAAGTGCCGATGTTCAGGAAGCTATGAGCGACCTCGAATCTGTTGATAATCCTGATGACTTGCAACCCCGCCATCCCATTGTAGCTGTTATGGGTCACGTTGACCATGGTAAGACAAAATTGCTGGACTATATCCGTAGTTCAAATGTTGTTGCCGGTGAAGCCGGTGGGATTACACAGCATATCGGTGCCTACGAGGTTCAGGTGGATGCAGATCGCAAGATCACTTTCCTTGATACTCCTGGACATGAAGCCTTCACAGCCATGCGTGCCCGCGGTGCCAAAGTAACTGATATCGCTATCATCGTGATTGCTGCCGATGACAATGTAATGCCTCAGACCCGTGAAGCTATCAACCATGCTCAGGCAGCAGGCGTTCAAATGATATTTGCCATCAACAAAATTGATAAGGCAAATGCACAACCTGAGAAAGTTAAGGAAGAATTGGCTCAAATGAATATTCTTGTTGAAGACTGGGGCGGAAAGTACCAGAGCCAGGAGATTTCGGCCAAGAGCGGGTTAAATGTTGATATTCTACTCGAAAAAATTCTGCTTGAAGCCGAGTTACTCGACCTGAGAGCAAACCCCGACAAACCTGCCGTTGGAACGATCATCGAATCATCACTCGACAAGGGAAGAGGTTATCTGGCTACTGTTCTGGTTCAATCTGGTTCACTGAAAGTTGGTGACCTGGTGTTGGCCGGTACAACCCTCGGGAAAGTGAAAGCCATGTACAATGAGAGAAACCAATCGCTAAAAATAGCAGGGCCTTCAACTCCTGTACTACTGCTTGGATTGAACGGAGCACCCCAGGCTGGTGACAAATTTAATGTAATGAGTGATGAGCGAGAAGCAAAAAATATTGCATCAAAACGTCTGCAGTTACAGCGTGAACAGGGATTACGGACTCAGAAGCACATTACACTTGATGAGATTGGGCGCCGGATAGCGATTGGCGACTTCAAAGAACTCAATCTGATCGTGAAGGGCGATGTGGACGGTTCGGTGGAAGCACTCTCCGATTCACTGTTAAAACTCTCCAACGAAGAGGTTCAGGTCAATGTGATTCACAAATCAGTGGGTCAGGTAACCGAAACCGACGTTATGTTGGCATCTGCATCCAACGCTGTGATCATTGGATTCCAGGTAAGACCTTCAGCCAGTGCCCGCAGGCTCGCAGAACAAGAACAGATCGACATTCGTATCTACTCCATCATCTATACAGCCATCGAAGAAATCAAGGATGCCATTCTTGGTATGCTTGCGCCTAAGATGGAAGAAAAAATCCTCTGTAACCTTGAGATCAGAGAAGTTTTCAAAATTACCAAGGTTGGTAACATTGCAGGGTGTATGGTACTCGATGGAACTATCACCCGTAACACCCGGGTTCGTATCATTCGCGATGGCATTGTAATTCACTCAGGGCAACTTGGCTCGCTTAAACGATTCAAGGACGATTCTAAAGACGCTAAAATTGGTCAGGAATGTGGTCTGAATATCGAAAACTTTAACGACATCGCCGTCGGTGATATCATTGAAGGCTTCGAACAGGTTGAAGTAAAGCGTACGCTGAAATAAGCTTACAAACCAATTATAATAAAAAGCCGGGCAGGAGTTTTCCTGACCGGCTTTTTAATTTCAAAATAATCCGCAATTTCAGAAAGGACGCGTGAAAATGGTCTGGGCTCTGTCGGGGCCTACAGAAACAATGGCAACCGGCACACCTGTTGCCTGCTCTATCAAACGGATATAATCATGCAATTCTTCAGGTATTTCCTGAGTACAGGTAGCCTGACTGATATCGCGGTTCCATCCATGGCGATGGATAAGATTTGGCAGCAAATTCTCCTGGTTAAACGGAACATAATCCAACTCAATTCCATCACGCTGATAACTCGTACAAATGCCAATATTTTGAATTACGCTTAAGACATCTGCTTTGGTCATGAAAAGGTGCGTTACACCATTCATCATCACGGAATATTTGAGAGCTACTAGATCGAGCCATCCACAACGGCGCGGCCGACCAGTCGTCGATCCAAATTCATTACCAGTTCCGCGTAACAACTCTCCGGTAGCATCAGTCAATTCAGTAGGGAAAGGGCCACTTCCAACACGGGTACAGTATGCTTTCACAATACCAAAAACCTTCCCGATGTTCGATGGGGCTAAACCCAGACCTGTACATACGCCAGCAGTAATTGTATTTGAAGAAGTTACAAAAGGATAAGAGCCAAAATCTATGTCGAGCATCGTTCCTTGAGCTCCTTCAGCAAGAATCGTCTTACGGTTCCAAAGACTGTGGTGGATGTAGTACTCACCATCAACCTGTTCAATTTCTCCAATCGCTTTTAAAGCATCAAACCACTGCTTTTCGTATGTGTCGAAATCAAGGCCATCAAATTTCAGCGTACTGATATCAACCTTGTATTGTGCTGCCTGACGAAGATGTGCATCACGATGTTCAATATAGCGTGCTGAAAAGCCAGATTCATGAAACTCGCCGATCCGTAATCCCTGACGTGCTATCTTATCGGTATAGGTTGGACCAATTCCCTTCAAAGTACTGCCAATCTTTCCCGCGCCTCTGCTAATTTCCTGCACAGCATCCAATAATCGATGCGAAGGGAGAATCAGGTGAGCTTTCCGACTGATGATCAATCCTGCTGGTGCATTAATTCCGATAGATTTCAATTCATTGATCTCTTTTAACATAATCAAAGGATCGATGATTACACCATTTCCAATCAGATTAGTGGTATCAGGAAACAAAATTCCAGAAGGAATTGTATGCAATATTACCTTACAGTCACCCGATTTAATAGTGTGCCCGGCATTGGGCCCCCCTTGAAAACGCGCGACAATATCGTACCGCGGAGCAAGAACGTCTACTATCTTTCCTTTTCCTTCGTCGCCCCACTGAAGCCCCAGAAGAACATCAACTTTCATAACAATAAGTAATTTAGTGCTGAAATAACACAAAAAATGTTCGGTAAAACATTTACCGAACTGATTATAATGTCGCCGGATGCTGGCAACAGTACAAAATTACTAAATTTATGCTTTAGACCGATTAAAGACCCGAAGATTATTCGGTTTTATTATCATCGTCTGATTGAATCTTGGAGTAAAAAGTAAGCGAATGTCCTGTAATTTTAACATTAAGCAATCGCTCGACATCGGCCTGAATTTCCTGAATACGAGGGTCACAGAACTCCAAAATATTCAATACCTCACCGCCCTTTTCTACGATTACATGATCGTGTTGTTGAAGCTTAAAGCTTTTTTCAAACTGAGCAGATCCGTTCCCAAACAGATGGCGGGCAACCAGATTGCATTCTATAAGCAATTCAATCGTGTTATAAAGGGTGGCTCTGCTTACACGATATTTGTTGCGTTTCATTCGCATATAAAGCGACTCAATGTCAAAATGCCCATCAATAGCATAGACCTCCCTGAGAATTGTATACCGCTCAGGGGTCTTCCGATGTCCGTGCAACAACAGGTAGTCAGTAAAAATCTGTTGTACGTGTTCGAAGGTTTCTTTATTGGACACTTTCATATTCTGAAAATTACTTAAATTCTTACAGGCGGTTCCATAACCGATGAAAACAACAACTTAAAATCCGGAGTAAAATTACAAAATTATTCGGATTTAGTATAAATAAAAATAAGAATTATACCACTAAGCTACAACTTATAATATATCAATAACTTATATAAAATAACGAGAAAAACTATCCTCTAAACCAGTTGAATAATAAGCATGTCGAATTTGATCAGGCACCTGCGTAGTATCCGAAGCGCAATGATGGTTTTCATCTAAAACGAAAGGGTCTGACTCAATATTTCAGGGGTCCATTACTAAAGCTGGAAAGCAGGCAAGAAGCCAAGAGGTTTACCAATGCACCTTCGGCCCGGTAGCAGATCATCTTTAACGATGTTTTGGATGGGCTTACACCCTGTATTATGCTTGTTGTAACGTGTTTCTTTTGGCGTTTGCCCAACGGTTATCGGCTTCGGCATCGTCCCCGATCAGATTTTTATCTTGCTGCTCTTGGATAGCAATTTCCTCTTTAGCATCCAATTATTATTCGTGTACCACCTGTATTCAATTAAAGCCAGAAGCAGAAAATCTTGCTGAAACCAGGAGCAGCAATGGCTTTTTTTATTACGGATTGACTTCCTGGCAGAGCATGCCAAAGAAAAACAAATCCTGCATGCTTATGTAAAATTAACTGATTTGCCTACCTGACCCAAAGCTATCTTCCTCTCCGGACTTCAATCGCAAATTTGCTTTGATATCCTTTCCAAATTTTGAATCATTTTCCAATTTCAGGCATGTTTTCATACCCGGTTTCGCCCATTTTTAAAAAAAATTTAACTTTTTTAAAAAATTTTTATGTGAACATAATCACATAAGTTCATTTTTTAAACAATTGATTACATGTTATCTACAACTTCATTTTACCCCAAAGTCACCTCAAAGTCATACCAAAGTTAGGGCAAAGTTATGTTTTTCTTATGTATCGCCTATGGTTCTAGTAACGTTTGAGTATCTTATATATGAAGAAATCATAACTATAAGAAATTTTTGGCACGATTTTAGTTGCCGCCATTTTAGAACCACATTTTTCTGGTGAATGATCGGTGCAGAACCCCTGCCGGTCATCGGCGACATCACTAACGATTTAACAACGGACATGGTATACTACACCACAACAACACTGAAAGCCACCCCATTCCATCACCTGCGTTCGTGCGGGAACGGCATGAAGGTTCTAAACGCGTATTTGCCCGTGTTAGCATATCTATATTAGAAGATCAAAATAACTTAAGATTCAGTAACATATACAGTCACAAGAGTTTCGCTTCGATGCCCGGGGGAGCCAAAGGCAATGTTGCAGAGAGAAGAAGCACCTGACTCCGTGGTTCCCCGTGTAACTTTCGCACAACCAATATCTCGTGTCAGCAAGTCAATGCCAATGTTCTACGATAATTTCGCCCCTTCGGGGCTGCGGTCGTATTTGTAATTTTAGTTCTACAATAATGCCACTCCTTCGGGGTTGTCGCTCTTTTGTTTAATCTTTAGCTCTGTGGTTCTCTGTGCTCCTCTGCGGTTCTCAGTGTAACTATTACTCCACCAACATTCCACGGCAGCAAGTCAAAGTCACGATAGCCCCGATAGCTATCGAGGGAGGGTGGAGTCAATGCCCCCTGTGTTCTGAAAATAAGGCCGTAAAAATTACTATTACATTATATCAGAAACTTACGCGAATCAGGATCATGAAAAGTGGTTCCTGATGGCTACTTTTAGCCGTTTTTGCGGGAAATTATTTCTTTGAGGACTACAAGGACGTGAGTTGAGTTAATGTCGGATTCCACAATGATAAACACTGATTTCTACGTTCAAAAACTTTTAAGATAAAACATCGAAAGCAGAATACTTACAACCCAAAAGCAAAAAGTCCCGACAAGCGGGACAAATAACATTTTCAGTCAGATTGATCAGTTCGGAATCAGGGCATTAATCTCTTCGAGTAGTTGATCAAACAGAAAAGGCTTTGAAAGGATTCTGTCAGCACCAAATAATTTAGAGATACGCAAATAGTCGTCTGCCGGGATATAGCCACCACCGCTCATAGCCAGAATTTTCACTCTGTCGTTTCTCTTTCTGACATCACTGATAAGCTGTAATCCATTATTTCCGGGCATTCTGATATCGGTAATCACCAAATCGAAAGGTTTGGAGAAAAAAGCAGCAAGCCCCTCTTCACCGTTCGAAGCTGTTGTTACCAAAAAACCATGTTTCTCCAACAACAACTTCAGACCGTCAACAAAAACTTTTTCATCATCTACTAAAAGAATACTTTTCATATCGTCTGTTACTTTGCAAGTGGTAAGAACTTTATCATTGATTATAAGCATATGGTATACATATACAGAATAACTGCAAGGATAAAATCAAATAAAGAGTACCTTCTGTCAACTACAAAATTCATTAATTTGGCATATAAGTTTCTTTGCCCAAATCTTCAGCCGTATATTTCTTCTATAACCTGCCTCAAAGGTAATAAAAAAAAGGTGGCTAAAACACAGCCACCTTTAAAATATTTCTAAAACTAAGCCAAAACAAATGAGACTCCTGGCAACTCTTTCCCTTCGATATACTCGAGCATCGCCCCCCCGCCTGTAGAAACATAGCTTACTTTGTCGGCGAGGTCATACTTGTTTACAGCAGCAACAGAATCACCACCTCCTACCAGACTATATGCACCATTGGCAGTAGCCTCGGCAATTGCAAGAGCAATTTCACGGGTACCATTTTCAAAGTTGCTCATCTCAAAAACGCCCATCGGGCCGTTCCAAAGAATAGTTTTTGAATCATGAATAACCTGGCGGAAATCAGCAACGGTTTTTGGTCCAATATCAAGCCCCATCCATCCTTCAGGGATTTCACCGGCTGGACAAACCTTACGGTTAGCCTCATTGTCAAATTTATCGGCAATCAAAGCATCGGTAGCAAGATGAATGGTTACGCCCAGTTTTTTTGCTTTTTCAAGGATTTCAGCAGCAAGGCCAATGAGATCTTCTTCAACAAGCGACTTACCTGTATGTCCACCCATAGCCTTGATAAAGGTAAACATCATACCTCCGCCGACTATCAGATGATTGACCTTTGGCAACAGATTTTCGATGATCTCAATTTTCCCGCTGATTTTGGCTCCTCCCAGAATAGCAGTAAAAGGTTTTTCCCCGTTCTTCATCACCCTGTCAATACTGGCCAGTTCATTCCCCATGACATAACCAAACATCTTGGCATTGTGGAAAAATTTCGCGATAACGGCTGTAGAGGCATGCGCCCTGTGGGCCGTCCCAAATGCATCGTTTACGTAAACATCTCCTAATTTTGACAGCTTCTCTGCAAAGGCCTCATCGCCCTTTTCTTCTTCTTTGTAAAACCTCAGGTTCTCGAGCAGTAACACTTCACCGGGTTTCAATGAAGATGCAAGGGTACGGGCGCTCTCCCCAATACAGTCATCGGCAAACTTGACCTTCAGACCAAGTGCTTTGCTAATGAATGGCACCAGGTGAGAGAGGCTGTACTTATGCTCAGGTCCTCCTTTGGGTCTCCCAAGATGAGACATCAGGATTACGGATCCTCCATCGGCCAGAATCTTCCTGATTGTTGGCAAGGCAGCATTGATTCGGGTGGGGTCTGTTATTTCATACTTCTCGTTGAGCGGAACATTGAAATCAACCCTGATAAGGGCACGTTTTCCGCTAAAGTTAATGTCGTCTATGGTTTTCATTTTGTTTAATTTTTCAATCCAATTTACCTCACAAAGATAGTCAATTAGAGAAATACTTTGGGTTGATATCCATATTTCAATTAGGTTTGCAACCCAAACAAACAGAAAAAAGGATGACTCAACTGACCATTTGCGCGGTACAACATGACATTGTGTGGGAAGATCCTCTGGCCAATTTCGCTCAAATCGAAAAGCTACTTACGGCATCCCAAAACAGCGCCAATCTGATTATTCTGCCTGAATTTTTTGCAGTAGGTTTCTCGCCTTTAATGGCTGGTCTGGCAGATACCGCATCCGGGACTACATTAGAATGGATGAAGCGATTGGCTTCCATACAAGGAGCGGTTGTAGCCGGCTCGGTTCCGGTACTCACCGCAAAAGGAGTTGTCAACCGGTTTTATTGGGTAAACAAAGAAGGGAAGACTGCATGGTACGACAAGTTACACCTGTTTAGCATAGGTGGTGAAAACCAACATCTGGTCAGAGGATATTCAAGAACACGCATCGAAACAGACGGATGGAAATTCATGCCACAGGTGTGCTACGACCTTCGGTTTCCTGTTTTTGCAAGAAATGAATATAATAATGGGGTCTATGCTTATGATGTATTGATTTATACCGCTAACTGGCCGGCTTCCAGAACCCACCACTGGCGCAGCCTGCTGATTGCACGTGCCATCGAGAATCAGTGTTTTGTAATCGGAGTAAACCGAACGGGCACCGATGGAACGGGACTAATTCATCAGGGAAATACCATGGTGATAGATTTTATGGGAAATATTCTTAAAGAAGCCATTGGCATCCATCCCCAGACGGTAGAGGCAGTACTTGACTATGAATCCCTCGATGGCTGGCGTAAGCGGTTCCTAGTAGCTGAAGATTGGGACAAGATCAGCCTTCCAGGGTGGAACGATTTCAATCTGACCTGCTAATTTCTCATGTACAAAATAATTAAAGTAATCCGTTGCACACCACTCATTGCCAAATTGTATTAATTTCGCACACCGTCTAAAAAAATATAGGAATACGTTAAAATGAACATCATTATTGCCGGTGACGGCGAAGTGGGATTTCACCTGGCCAAAATCATCTCGGCCGAACATCACAACATTACAATCGTAGATCCGCACTCAGAACTTCTCAGGCTTCTGGAAAGCGAGTCGGACATCATGACGCTGGCAGGAGATTCAACGTCAATCGCCATACTGGAAGAGGCCAAGATACATAAAACCGACTTGCTGATTTCGGTCGTTCATGATGATGCAATCAACATTGTCACCTGTATACTTGGAAAGCGTTTGGGCGCTAAACGAACCATTGCAAGGGTAAACAACACCGAATACCTCACTGAAGCCAACAAATCCATCATGCGCTCACTCGGAATTGACGCCATGGTTTGCCCTGAAAGAATTGCATCGAAAGAGGTACTCAGGATGCTCACCCAATCCGGCGCTACCGAAGTGTTCGACTTCTCCGATGGCAAATTGTCGCTCTTCCTCCTCAAACTTGATGAAGAATGTAAAGTACTGGGAAAATCACTCGATTCAATCGCCCGTGAAAATCCCAAACTTAATTTCAGAGCTGTTGCCATTCACCGCGATCGGCAGACCATCATTCCAAAAGGGCAGGATAAATTCCTGTTCGGCGACCTTGCCTATGTCATCACCCGTCCCGGTGGTATTAACGAGCTGCTTAACATGGCAGGGAGGCAACGTGTTGATATTAAAAGCGTCATGATCATAGGAGGAGGCCGCATAGGCCTCAAAACCGCCATGCGGCTTGAAAAGAGTATGCGGGTGAAACTGGTCGATGCCGACCGGGAACGTTGCCTGACCCTCTCTGACCAGCTCAGCAATACATTAATTATAAATGCCGATGCACGGGACTTCGAAACACTGGAAGCTGAAGGATTGGGAAAAATGGATGCCTTCATTGCTGTTACCGACAACAACGAAACCAACATGTTTACCTGCCTGATGGCAAAAAAAGCCGGTGTAAAAAAGGTTATCCCGCTCATAGAGAACATCGATTTCATCGACATGGCCCAGAATATCGGTCTGGAGGCAATGATCAACAAAAAGCTGATTACCGCCAGCTACATTGCGCGTTTTACCATGGATGCCGAAGTAACTTCCATCAAATGCCTCAACGGCATTGATGCCGAAGTACTTGAGTTTGTTGTAAAGAAAGATTCGCTGGTAACCCGGATGCCGATCAGGGAGCTTCCCATTATCAAGGATGCCATTATTGGTGGCGTTGTCAGGGGTGAAGAAAGCTACATTGCTCTCGGAAACTTCCAGATCGTTGAAGGGGATAAAGTGGTTGTATTTGCCTTACCGCCAGCCATCACCAAAATTGAAAAATTCTTCAATTAACCCTCTTTGCCCCTGGTTTGGCCTCCAATTGTCAACAACAGAATTTCGCCAACAAAAAGAAGAAAGGTATCTTAGCGGCGTAAAATTCCCCCATGGCAACTGCGCGGAATAGATGAACAAATGAAATTCAATGTTAAAAACCGAACGAATATTTCACCACAGGTTAATCATGTATATTCTCGGCTTGCTTCTGTTGATCGAAGCCGCCGCCATGCTGAGTTGTTTACCTGTATCAATTTGGTATAATGACTCTGCCTTCCTTCCTCTGCTCATCAGTTCCGGGATTACGGCTTTGTCGGGGTTCCTCCTCTGGTACCTGAACAGAAATTCCAGAAAGGAAAACCTCGGGAAAAGGGAAGGATATGTTATCGTAAGCCTTTCATGGATAATCTTTTCACTGTTTGGAGCCCTGCCCTTCTTCATCACCGTCAACAGCTTATCATTTACCGATGCTTTCTTTGAAACGATGTCAGGTTTTACCACAACCGGTTCAACCATTTTCAGCGATATCGAATCGCTCCCTGAGGGTCTGCTATATTGGCGTGCACTGACTCATTGGCTTGGTGGGATGGGAATCATTGTACTCTCACTGGCTATCCTTCCGCTGTTGGGTATTGGCGGTATGCAGCTTTTCGCCGCCGAAGTTCCCGGGATTACAAAAGATAAACTTCACCCACGAATAAAGGAAACAGCCAAAAGACTTTGGGGAATATACATTCTGCTAACCTTCCTGCAGGCTGTTTTGCTTATGTTTGGGGGAATGAATCTGTATGAAAGTCTTTGTCACGCCTATGCTACAATGGCAACCGGGGGATTCTCGACCCGGAACGGGGGAATGATGGAATTCTCGCCCTACATCCAGTATGTTGTTATTGTATTTATGTTTTTAGCAGGGGCTAATTTTACCCTCCATTACTGGCTGCTAAAGGGAAAATTGAGAATTATATGGAAAAATGATGAGTTCAGATTTTATCTGATACTCGTGCTGATAGCAACGATTCTTATCACAATAGGGCTGCTCAATCAAGGTGCTCTTGATGCTGAATCATCCTTCCGACATGCCTTATTTCAGGTGGTCAGTATTATCACCACAACCGGTTTTGTAAGTGATAATTATCTTCTCTGGCCCGGGTCCATGTGGTTTATCCTCTTTTTACTCATGTTTGTAGGGGGAAGTGCAGGAAGTACAGGTGGCGGCATAAAAGTTGTCAGGCATCTGCTGCTGCTGCGTAATTCAAGACTTGAATTACGCCGGCTTATTCACCCAATGGCTGTCATCCCGGTAAGACTCAACGGGAAGGCTGTCAGCGAAAATGTTATCTTTAAAGTGACGGCCTTTTTCCTGATTTACGTTTTTAGTGTGGCATTTGGTACTTTTGCAATAACCCTCCTCGGTATTGATTTCGAAACATCAGCAGGGGCAGTAACCTCAGCGATTGGCAATATTGGCCCCGGAATAGGTTTGGTAGGTCCAATCTGCAATTTCAGTTTCCTGCCCGACTTAGCCAAATGGTTGCTCAGTTTCCTGATGCTGATTGGTCGTCTCGAATTGTTTACCGTCCTCATCCTCTTTTCGCCCTCTTTCTGGAAGAGTTAACGCATTTTTAAAATCAACCTTTTTACATGAAGTATTTTTCATTGTTACTCCTATCAGTACTTATCAGCGGACAACTCGCGGGACAAGACACCACATTTGCGAAAGGGGTCATCCAGACGCTCGCCTCCCCTGAAATGGAAGGTCGCGGATTTGCCAACCGGGCTGACCTAAAGGCAGCAGGTTACATTGCCTCGGTGATGGAGAAAAATAATGTAGCGCCACTTAACCAAAAATACTTACACCCCTACACTTTCAGTGCAAATACATTCCCGGGTGCTATTGAACTAAGGGCTAATAACAGATTACTCAGACCTCAGCACGATTATTTCTACAGCCTCTCTTCTCCGGCTATTAACAAAAATCTGCACATTGAAAGACTTTTCGGCGATACACTTAAAACAAGACCCGGGCTGCGTGCCCTTCGCAAAAAGGACCTCAGCTCCAGTGTAGTGATCACAGACATGATACCCGACTGGCTTGGCGACTCACTGTCCGGAGCTGTTGCTGCCATCTTCTTTCAGGCCGACTCCGGAAAAGCTCTTGTCTGGCGAAACTCCGACGCTGCTAAGATTAAACCATTCGTAACCGGTAAGCTTGCCTATAATACAGTACTGGCTACCGATACCATCATGCAATGCATCATTGAAAACCAGTATATCGAAAACGGCGAAGCTGTTAATGTAGCCGGAATTGTGAAAGGTCGTCAGTTTCCCAACCGCTGGCTCATGATAACTGCTCACTATGACCACTTGGGGTTATTGGGAAAAGGAAATTATTATCCCGGGGGTAATGACAATGCCAGCGGTGTAGCTATGATGCTTGACCTTGCGCGTCATTATGCCCGTGCTGAAAACCAGCCGGACTACTCAATGATGTTTGTTGCATTCAGTGGAGAGGAATCGGGTTTATGGGGTTCATACGCCTTTGCCGCCAGCCTTCCCGTACCAGCCGACAGCATCAATGTAGTTCTCAACCTCGATATGGTAGGTACAGGATCTGCCGGAATTACAACTGTGAATGGAGAAGCCAACCCCACCCTTCATAACCGGATGGTGAAAATCAACTCCAACAAGGAATACATAGCCACCGTGAAGAACAGGGGATCCTCATGTAACAGCGACCACTGTCCGTTTGATAAACTCGGCATTCCGGCTCTGTTTGTCTACAGTATGGGAAAAGAATGGCCATATTACCATGTCCCCGACGATACTGCACCAATCCCGCTAACCGAATACAGTGACATATTCCTTCTGGTGAGGGATTTTCTGAACCAAAGTAGCGAAAGGGTCCACTAACTGATGGCTACATTCATTGCCCTTTTAAGAGGAATAAATGTGGGCGGACATCATCCTGTAAACATGGCTGAATTACGGTCACTCTGCAACTCTTTGGGTTACGGGGAGGCCACAACTTACATCCAAAGTGGCAATATCGTATTCAGAGCCACCTCCTCCCCGGTAGACATCGAAAACCAACTATCAGAAGGGATTCTTCAACAGTTTGGCTTTGAGGTCCCCGTCATGGTTCTGAAGACAGGAGAATTCAGGCAAATCATGGCAGGAAACCCATTTATTGCCGATGGTTTGCATGACGCATCCTTTCTTCACCTGACTCTTCTGGCCGGGAATCCTGATCAGGAAGCCCTATCCGAAAAACCATTCCCAACGACCGCCGGGGAAGAAATGATGATCTCCGGTCAGGCGATTTACCTCTATCTCCCCAATGGCTATGGAAGAACACGCCTTAATAACAATTTCTTTGAAGCAAGGTTACAGCTTCAGGCGACTACCCGCAACTGGAAAACAATGCAGGAATTGTTGAAGATGGCAGAACATATTGAACGGAAAAAATAAACAATGTTCAGCATCTGTGCTTTCAGGAAAAATTCATAATTTTGCCACCACTAAAAATTTTGGATGTTTAATCTTAAATCGGATAGGGTGAGGTAAATAACCTTTGGCTTTCTGGCCAGGGTTATCCCTTCAATAAACTCAGGCATCTTCATGCCGGAGTTGTTCCTATTTCATTTTTTTTATTTACAGTTTAGAACTGGTGATAGATTCATTATATTCTATCACGCGGCTCCGACTATTTAATTTTAAACACCATGAGTAACGAAAATAAATCAATCCTCGAATTCGACTACAGTTTAATCTGCGAATACTTCGCAAGCACCGAGAGGCAGGGTCCCGGAAGTCCTGAAGCTACTATCAGGGCGCTGAGCTTTATCGATAATCTTACCGATGAATCCCGCATCATCGACTTAGGCTGCGGAACCGGCGGCCAGACAATGGTACTGGCACAACATGCTCCCGGACAGATCACAGGTATTGATCTGTTTCCCACTTTTATAGATATGTTCAACGCCAATGCCGAAAAGCTGAACCTTCGTGACAGAGTAAACGGGATCGTCGCCTCGATGGATAACCTTCCTTTTCAGGAAGAGGAATTCGACCTGATCTGGTCAGAAGGCGCAATCTATAACATCGGATATGAAAAAGGGCTGAACGAATGGCGTAAGTTACTGAAAACCGGTGGCTACATCGCCGTATCAGAAGCATCCTGGTTTACCGATGAAAGACCTGCAGAAATTGATGCCTTCTGGAACGATGCCTATCCCGAGATAGACACTATTCCGCACAAAGTAGCACAAATGCAGAAAGCCGGCTTCATTCCGGTAGCGACCTTTATCCTTCCCGAGAACTGTTGGATTGAGCATTTCTTTGCCCCACAAGTCGCGGCACAGGAGGTGTTCCTGAAGAAATATGCCGGTAACGAAACGGCCGAAGCATTAGTTGCCAACCTACGCCACGAAACCCAATTATACAACAGGTATAAGGCATTCTACGGGTACGTATTCTACATCGGGAAAAAGTTGTAGACTGTCATCTTAAAAGGCTTGTCCTGAACTATCAGGGCAAGCCTTATTATTATGAAAATATGCAGATTGATTAAAAACTTTAATTTTTGGCTTTAGCAAAACCCAAAAGTCTGATACCACATGGAGTTCTTAAGCCACACTCGTTGACAACCGTTATCTTTTCTTCACAAGTGGCTGATTTAATCCCCCTACCTCATGCTTAATAACCTCGTATTCTTTCAGACTTGAAAAGAGGCTGGATAAATTTTTGAACCCATAAGTACGGGAATCGAAGCTGGGATTAATCTTTCGTAAGTTACCTCCTATGATTGCAATCAGTGTCTCTTCCTCTTCATTGGTCGACATATCGTAGGCTTTATGAATCAGGTTAATATCGACCTTTGGGTATCTTTTCGCTTTAGTCTCCTGATCATCCGAACCCCCTTTTCTCACTTTTCTTGCTTCAGCAACTATTGCCTTCTTTGGTTCCAATGCGGGTTGTTCTTCTACCAATGCCTCTTCCGCAATGTTTTCACAATATGTAAATACCTCACAAGACTGGACAAAAGCATTCGGAGTTGTAGCCACACCAATCCCCATAACAAAAACGCCATCCTCTCTGATTCTTTTTGCTAATCCCGTATAATCACTATCGCTTGATACAATACAAAAACCATCAACAATTTTATCATGCAGAATGTCCATCGCATCAATGATCAATGAGCTGTCGGTAGAGTTTTTCCCGGTGGTATATGAAAACTTCTGAATTGGCGTAAATGACAGATCATTCAATTTCTCTTTCCAACTATTCATGTGCGGCGTTGTCCAATCACCATAAATTCGTCGAACAGTGACTTTTCCGTACTTAGAGACTTCCTCAAGAATTGGCTTTAATAGTTTTGCCTGAGCATTATCCCCATCTACTAAAATTGCTATTTTATTCGTACTGCTTTCCATAATTCAAAATCTAAAAAAAGATATTTTAAACATCCTCAATCATTAATGTAATCGCCCTGACTATTGCAAACTACAACGGCATAGCGACGTGATTACAGGCTTTGTTCCCATCAACCAACAGGGAACTTTACCCTGTTTACTATGTAAGCCCCTATCAGCTTATACTCCTTTGATCTGCCTCACGGAAGTCTTTCCTGATCAGGAAAAGCCTTTCCCAGGGCCTCAGGCTGGTACAAATATAATCGTTTATCGTATAACTTTCAATTTAACAAAGGGTTAATTATTACAATTGAGACGAGAAAGGGGTAGCCATCTTATTACGATGACTACCCCTCCCGGCTCCCCTTATCATGGGCTTAATGTTCAACAACAGCCTGAATCATCGCCTTTCAGCAAAGCAGCCGATTAAACGGGACATGGAAAGGCTGGCAGCTTAGTGTCAATTTCCATTGGCAGCGATAGTAGCTACTTTGCGATTTTCCCATAATCCAGCAAGGCAATTTTTATACTTGAAATTATAATGTCGGGGTCATCGGTCGGAATAATATGCCCCGAGTTTGAGCAATAGAAGAACTTGCCGTATTTCAGCCGGTCAATCTGCCCAATCCAGGCTTTCATCTTAATATTGTTGTTAATTCTGAACAACTTTTCCCGATCATAGAGTGCAGGAGTTGTTTCCCCATTTGATGGATATCCCCCGGCCATTATAAAATGAACAGGTACATCAGGTAAGGGATTTCGATTGCACAGCTCAAAACCTGTTTTGGCAAATTCACGTTGGGCCTTCATCTCCTCGACAACAAATTTCGGACCTTGGGCAATATATTCATCAGCCCACTTATCAAACGTTTCATATAAGGAATCGATCTGCCTTTCCGTTAAGCCAATTTCCCGGTATGGCAATTTCCCGCCACCTTCATTTTTGACGAAGTCGTGAGGATCGACAAAAATCAGCCCAGCTATCTCATCAGGATGTAGTGAAGCGAAACACCTGATACATGCTGCCCCCCATGAATGACCGACGAGGATGTATGGGGGATATAGCCCCTTTTCCAAAAGCGATTGCCTGAGAAGTTCAGCAATATGATCTATAGTCGGAAGCTGGAAATCATCTTCCGATCCCCCAATCCTTGGCCTGTTATAGGCGAAAACTGCGTTCTCCTTCGACACTTCATGTAAAATAGGAACCCAATACTCAAAATCGCTACCCCGGCCGTTCTCAAAAACAATAACCGGTTTTCCTTTGCGGTTGTTTTTCATCCCGTAAGTAACCACTTCAACCTTGTACCCATTCACAGGCACCATGTCCAGATTTGGAAAAGCCTTCTTTTTGTTTCCCAACACTGCTTCAAGCAATGGCTCCCACCTGCTGTCCTTATAAAGCGATAATAAATCAGGATCTGCTTTGAGGTGTCCCAAATTGGTATAATTCATAACCGCCGTGATCCAATTTAAATAAAAGAAGGCACTGTCAGGATTGTTGGCTAATGCCCACGTACAAGCAGCATCATACCGGTGTTTCGATGTAATCAGGGAACTACCTGTTTTAAATGCCTCTGTATAGGTTTCAGCAGAAGTATTGTAGTCTTTTACATGATACAAAGAGTCTGCCTTTTGGATCAGCTTCTCATATCGCGAATGACTGTTCTGTGCATGTAAAGTCGTTGCACAAATTAAAAGACTTAAAAGAAATGAGATTCTTTTCATAATACGGGCATATTGTAATGAATAAGTATATTTACCTTAACGTTTTGCATATTGAAATAAAGCTATCTCCCGGGACACTTCTATGTTAAATTGCGCTAAATTATGAAAGGAAGGTTGGCATCCAATCCTAAGGAAACAGCACTTCTGTTTACAAAAGGACCAATTGAGTTTCACCAGTCCTTCTCACTCCCGACAGGGTAACCAACAAAGATTCAGACAACGGTCTGCCCCCCGCAAATCTGACTTCTTTTAACCATTCATTCTCAACATTGAATTGACCAATCTACTGATTCAGGCCGGCATTTTGTCTTTCGGTGTTATTGGTTTTCCCTCCGATGTCGAATATCAACGAAGCATTTCCCGTTCTTTGAGCACTGCTGAAACAACCCGGGTACTGAATGCAGCTTACTGCATCGTCACTCTTTTTTGTCATAGCAGTCTTCCTGCTATATTCAATTCCTACGGTTGCACATGTATTTCAGGCTCCAGCTAATAATTATACATTTTGAATATTTCTTCAAACCCGATTCTCTTGTAAACATCTATCCCCATTGGAGAAGATTGTAAATGAGCATAATCTAGGCCTTCTTTTTGTGCATCTGCCAGGATCTTCCTCATAACCTTACCTGCAAGACCTCTCTTCCTGAATTGCTCAGTAATACCAAGACTGTGGATTCCTATTGAATTATCCAGTTTATAAACTGCAACTGTTCCCACAAACTGTCCTTCAAATTTCAAATTAAGAAACGCTACCCGGTCTTTTATTCGATCAATAACTATATCAGAAATAAGATAACCAAATGATTGTTGAAACAGCCTGCTCCATAATTTTGCACCAGTACTATTTCCGATTGGAATAAGATCTATTGAATAATCAGCCGGTTGCATATTGTAATCTTTTAAACAAAGCGACATACCAATCTGCACTGATTTTAATCTCATATCATAATCAATTGTACTATCACTTTCATTCAGTCCTTTCCATTCCGAAAAAGTCATTGCCGGATTAATCTCCCGTATTATCCTTTTTACTTCATTACTCCGATCTGATGTCATTGACTGAAAACTCCAGATTCTGTTCGGCCATTCCGAAAAATCTAAATTGATAGTTTCAAAACCGGAAACACCACGGTATGCATCAAAAGCTTTACCTGTCAACATCCATAAGGAAACCAGGTTTTTAATATTTCGTTCTTTCATGTTTATATTTCATTGCTGGCTTTTATACTCATGTCAATCCTGATCAAAACGATAGTGCATCATGAATACAAACGTTGTACAGACTCTATGGATTCCTCTTCCTCCAACGCCTCTGGGATCATCCGTAACTCAACGATTACCCGTCCTTTTCCCCAATGGCTTTATTCTTATTCGTAATGACAGGTCCATACCAAATAAAACAGATGATAACTAAAATTAGTGTGTCTTGAATGAAATGAATTTTCAAGGATCAAAGAATGCATCCGTGCCGAATCTCTTGTCAACAACTTGCGTCTAATCAATTCTTTCTTACTTATAAAACATAGTCAATTACGCTTGCCTTTCTCTGAACTCAATAGTTTACAAACTTGCTCAGAACGGGTTGCCGGCAGAGAACGCTATACTGGTCGATTAACACCTGTTATAGTGTATTTTTGATTGTCTCTATTTTCGTTTCTCTTTCTAAAGAATATGTTCGGCTTTTCAAATTACAGAGCTCATAAAGCTCTAATGTTTTTTCAAGATACTTCTTTGATCCCCCATCACTATCCCTACAACAAATTTCAGAAATACAATCCGCTAAATATTCTATATTTTCGACACTAAATCCCTTAAAACTTGATATATATTCATTAGAGCCTTCAATATTTAAGGACATAAATTTATCAAGGTCGAAATTTGCTTTGCTCACCAACATTTCTTTTAGATCGACTAATTGCTTTTCAATGGGGACGGATTGATCTTGTTTCTCTCCAAAGAATTTTTGCTGAATAGCACTGATTATCATTCCGATCTTCTCAATTTCCCTCAGTATGAAATCTTTTTGTTCCATATTCAATTTCTTATGTTTCACTTCAAAAATACGCCACTACTTCATCAACCACAACATGTTGCACTACCTGATAAAAGCATAGTCACCTGCCAAAACCCGATGTTAGCATGAGGTTTCATTCACCCCACTTTAGAATACTGCAACCGGCTTTATGTTTTCAAATTGTTCAACAGAAGATGATGGAGCAGCTATATCCCTTAGGATAAAGGCTGAAATTTTCATTCCTTTAAGAAGCTTCGTTATTCTCAATTTGTGTTTTAAGTGTCAGCTTAAGAAAGACAAACCCAATTGTCCCTGCAATAATTGAAGCGATAATAATTGCAATTTTTGAATTGTTTATAATGTCAGTATTATCGAAAGCAAGAAGAGTTATAAATATTGACATTGTAAAACCAATACCCCCTAAAAAACCAGCACCGATTATATTTTTCCATTTCAGATCTGTAGGTAATGCACAAAGGCCCAGGCCAACACCGATAAATGCAAAGAGCCAAATACCCAGAGGTTTTCCGATTACCAGTCCTGCAAAAATCCCTAAACTGTTTGCTTGCCCTAAACCACTCTGCCAATTATCGCCAAAGGCTATGCAAGTATTGGCTATTGCAAACAATGGCAGAATAAAAAATGCAACTGGCTTGTGTAAGAAATGTTGAAGAATATAGGAAGGAGATTTTTCACCACCGTTGCGAAATGGAATTGCAAATGCCAATAAAACACCTGTTATGGTAGCATGAATACCTGAATGCAACATAAAATACCACATGGCTATTCCGCCAATTAAATACGGAATTAAGTTATGAACTTTCAACCTGTTTAGAATAAGTAAAAACCCGAAGATACCTAACGCAATAAATAAATTTGCAATTGCGATTGAAGTGGTATAGAAAATTGCAATAACTATGATTGCTCCCAAATCATCAATAACTGCTAAAGCCGTTAAAAAAATTTTAAGAGTTGTTGGAACGCGATTACCTAAAAGGGATAAAATCCCAATCGCAAAAGCAATATCGGTTGCCATTGGTATACCAGCACCAGATTGAGTGTCGGTTCCGAAGTTTAGCAATAAAAATAGTCCTGCCGGAACAAGGATGCCCCCTATCGCTCCTAAAATTGGTAATGAAGCATTTTTTATACTGGATAGTTCACCATGATAAATCTCTCGCTCTAATTCCAACCCAATTAGTAGAAAGAAAACAGTCATCAGACCATCATTAATCCAATGAACGATTGAATGTCCGGCGATGTCAAATTGCCAAAAATTGATATAGGTGGTCTGCCAGGGAGAGTTTGCAAGACCAAGTGAGAAAACAGTCACTAAAACTAAAATTAGTCCGCCCGCCTTTTCGCTGTCAAAAAATTCTTTATAAAGTTTTGTTAATTGTATCATTTAGGTCCGTATCACTATATTTTATCACTGCTTACTGTTTTGATCTGTCAGCTTATCAGGAACTTGAAGCCGTATCATAAGACAAATTCAATACAAATATATCAATTTGTTGGTACTGTACCATGTAAGCCAACTATAAAACCATCATTTTACCGATCCGGGCGAACATCGCCTCCTAGGGACAATACTGCTGCATTAGTTCATGAGTTTTATTAATATAAGCTTTGCGGGCAGGTTTAAATTTTTCTAAATTGAGGTCGATAGAAAATAGCCGGCACGTTTTACGGATGCAGCGGCGGTGTGTGGGGGTATTGGGGGTGGCGATGGATATTGTGTGTGGCGATAGGGTGACGGTGGGGTAGAGACGCCCGAATCGGGCGTCTCTACGGGCAACCCGCGTACACCATTGGGACGTCCATTATCGGATTTATCAATTATTATTATACCATGAATATGATTGGGCATTACCACAAATTCGTCCAATCTAATAAATGTGAAATGTTCGGGTATTTCATTCCAATAGCTGTTTGCCAATCTGCCAATTTCGGGAAATGCCATTTCCCCATCAATGATTTCACCAAAATAATGTTCGCGATTGTGGGGGCAATTGGTTACAAAATACAAACCATTGGCACCATAATCCTACGTTTGCAAACATGCTGAAGGTATTCGGTATTTATTATTGAGTTTATTCATATAATTTATGCCCCCGATACCCGTTCAATTCCTCAATTATATCGTTCATTTCACCACATAAGAGCTGGTACATTTTGCCTTTTTAATCGCGTTGGCTTGTAGCCGGATGCTGTTGAATTCATTCGCCGGTTTTGACTGCATACCTTCCTACACGCTTTGTTAATATCCGTCTCTGCGGGTTTTTATCATCACGTCGAAAGGGGGAAGAACTACCCAGGCTTCAGGGTACTGAGCCACAATCTGCTCAACAACAACCAAAGCTATCATGGCAGGAGGTTTGCTGCCAGAGGCCCATATTTGATCCTGAGCGCTGCCCCTGCAGCAAAAAAGGGAAAATGCACATCATAAGGCGACTAAAAACTCGCTCACCACAACACTTTACTGACTGCACTATTAAAAGGCAGGATGGTCATTGTAAAAGTATTGCCCCGGAATACGCTCACCAGATCTGATCATCCAAAGCCAAACCCATGCAATTGCTTAATCCCTTTCTAAAATGCTTCCTGCTTTGCGCGAAGAAGGAAAACTATGCCATCAGGTTACTAAAAAAGGAAAAAAGCATTCATTTGCAGCACTACACTCTCAGAATCAGGTAACCATATTTGCCATAAATTCAGTAATACCTTCAGCTACAACAGCCGATTTTCCCCTGAATCACTTCAATAACTGCCGGTAAGTATATAGCCTGTTAAGGGATGTAGTTCAACATGTACTCCTCGCAGGGTCTTGCTGACCGCTCAGAATCCTATTTATTATACACAGATTATCTCACTATATTCGTTCTCATCAATATCTTCTTAGAAGTCAAAATATCTTCAGAATAAATATCATGTCTGAGAAATCCAAATTCGGAGTTTATAAAATATATGCTTTTATTATTGTTCTCCGTAGGGTCATTTTCAATTTTAACTCGAAGCACTTTTTTATAATACTTGTTAAAGATAAATAACGAATCAAACTTCTCAATTTGGTAATTTGTCATTGAAGAAGTCGTAGAGAAATCACTATAAATTAGAGTGCCTGAATTAGGCTTTCCATCAAAGTTTTTAAACAATCCACCTGCTACAACTACATAATCAGTCGATTTTGACGAATTAGAAGAGATAGTTTTAAATGAATGTATCTCATATGAGTTTCCACAAACATCTTCAATATAGTCACGATTGAAATTCTCAATAGAAACGCTGTCAAAAGTGTTTTTCACAGAGTCAATATAGACCCAATAACTGCTTGTTTTGTACATGCAGTTTTGTAAGTCAGGTGATGTTATATCAGCCGTGAATTTATCACCGCACGGATTGTGTACAGAATTTTCATCCTCTTTATCACATGAGATTAGAACAAACCCCATTATCAATCCAATGTAAAATATGTGTTTCATTGTCAATTTTTTAATTTGTACCCATCGTTTGGCTGTTTAAAACGTAGCGGAGTTTTAGACCGACTGGAACTTTTAATGTGTCTGAATCATACATATTTATATATATAATCAGGTTTTTTTTTAAACCGGTATAGGTGATATTATATTTATCTAACATTCCTCCCCATGCGCTGTTTTTAGTTTTAAACAGGCAACAACTACCCATTCGATAATATTCTATCTTTTCACCATTTGGGCCAGATAAGGCATTTAAAAATCGTCTTTCATTTATTGGTCCTTCAGAATTACCTCCAACCATAATGGGATTTTTCTCAGTATAACCATACGTATTGTCCTGACTATACAGAGTAATTCTAAATGTGTTGTCATCTTTTAATTCTTGTTTCACTTTCGGACTTCCATAATCTCCACCTGCCGTTTTTTTTAAGGTTGAGCAGGATGAAATGATAATAATTGCCATCGCCAAAATCAATAATTTCTTCAAGTCGTTTAAATTTTATATTTGTATCTGATTTTTTTTAATTGTTGCCAACCAGTATATATCATCGTAATTAAATCACTTATGGTCATTGTAATAGTATTTCCCGGAATACGCGCACCAGGCAGGATCATCCAAAGCCAAACCCATGCAATTGCTTAGTTCCTTTCTAAAATGTTTTCCGCTTGGCGCGGAGAGGGAAAACTATGCCATCAGGTCACTAAAAATAGATCAAAATCCTTCATTTATAGCACTATTCTATCAAAACCAGATAACTTTTATTACCATAAATTCAGTAATACCTTCAGCCACAAAAGCCAATTTTCCTCTGAATTATATCAATAACTGCCGGTAAGTACATAGCCTGTTAAAGGATGTAGTTCAACATGTACTCATCGCCGGGTCTTGCAGACCGCTCAGGGTCCGATTTATTGTCGAAAGTACTTTATTCTTTAATTAGTTCTTTCGTTTGTTTAGGAAATTTCTGAATCAACCATTTTAGCACGTCTAGTTGGTCTTTTGCAGGAGCACGTCTTACTTGTGCAATTAACTTTATAGTATCAGGTCGATTCAGAGTAAGGTTAGACGCTCCCTCATTACACACAGAACAAATTGCTCGTAAGTTATTTGGCTCATCTGTGCCCCCCATCGATTTGTCTATAATGTGACCAATATGTAGTCTGGTTTTTCTATTGTTATCATAAGGATGTGGCTCGCCTGCTGCAGCGCCACACATTTGGCAAGTAAATCCGTTTCTATCTAAAACAAAAGCTCTCGTTTCCTTAGAGATTCCTCTCTCAAAAGCTGGAAGAGGCTTTAGATTTATGAGTACATATTGACCTGGTTTTAAATCACTTTTGTCATTGTGAGTTACAATATTTAAACCTTCTTCATTTCTTAATTCTCTGACGCGCCTTGCCCATTCACTAGTACCTGCAATTTCTCTTAATACGTCAGAATCTAGAATTTCTCCAACATGGTGAGTGAAGTACTCTCTTAATTTTGCTCTAGAACCTTTACCTTTGGGTAATTTACTTGTCATAATTTAATGCGCTAATAATTGATTTACCAACAGCTTTAGCAACAGGGGCAGGGAAGGCATTGCCAACTTGTCTATAAGCAGGCGTTTTTTTCCCAACTATTTCCCAATCTCTTGGAAATCCTTGTACTAAGGCTGTCATATTAAGGGTTAATTTTGGATTTCCTTTAAATCCATTATTTGGTGGTTTGTCGGCAAGTCCTGCTCCATCAACTCCTAAGTCAGCCCAAGCTTTTTTTGCTCTGGAAGGGCCTAGGTCAGCTCCACCGTGCTTTTTAGATCCTCCAACTAAAGTTGGTGCAATTTTATTAGCTCTTTCTCTCCATTCATCAACACTTTCCCAGCCTAATTGTGCCATTTCATCATAGAGTAAATCACCAATAGGTTTTGGTTTTCTTTTTTGTTTTTCAGGCCATTTAAAGTGTTTAAAATACTCACTTTTTAATGCTATTAAAATTGCTCTCGGTCGCAATTGAGAAACACCATAGTCAGATGAGTTTAAAAGTTTCCAGTCAGTTTTATAACCAAGTCTTTCAATTTCATCGATTATTTCTTCTCTATATGATTCAAATTTTGGATCAAGAAGCCCACGAACATTTTCAAGCATAACTGCTTTGGGATTACATTCTTTTATTAATCTAATAGCTTCGGGAAACAAATCTCTATCATCAAATTGTCCTAGTTGCTTCCCTGCGATTGAAAAAGGAGGACAAGGTACTCCTCCTGCTAATAAATCAACTTCTTCTTTATAAATTGTAGCATCAAATCGTCTGACATCACCTTGAATTACATTCCATTCAGGTCTATTGGTTCGTAGTGTCTGGCATGCTAAAGGTTCGATTTCCACTAATGCAATATGCTCAAAACCTGCTTCTTCAAGTCCGATTGCTTGTCCACCAGCGCCTGCACATATTTCTATCGATTTAAATTTCATTCTCTTTCTTTCTTTGTCAAAAATACAAATATATAATTAATGCCTGAGTCTTATTTTAGTATTACCGCCAACTAGTATATCTCATCATAAATACATCCCTTCTGACGACAACCCCAAATCATCATTTCGCAGATTTACAATCCAATCGAACGTACTTACAATTTATCCAGCACATATCATCCCTTATTGCACGATCCTTCCGCTCAATGCTTCTTCTTTACATTGCCCTGGTTCTATATAAAAATACTGTCTCACACAAAAACGATTTTGGTTCATCTGTTGTCAGGCAACAAATATAAAAATTTCCAATACAAGGAGAACACCAGATTGAAAAAATTTTCACGTTCTGGGAACACGATAAAACTCCCCTGTACCGGTTTTAATCACTACACTACACCCTTATCTATGCCTGCCATTTCCACAGCTTCGCCACGTCAGTTACAGCCTAATTGTACTAACATGTTGGTTGTGACGTCGATAGAAGCAAAAACGCGTGCAGGACATTTTGCGGAAAACAGGCGTTTAACTGCCTTTCAGGGCGGCTGCTTTTTCTATGGCCCGGGCATTTGATGATCCATTCCGACGGTTTTGGTACTACCGGCATTCTATGCGGTCAAAAATAGGGAATCTTGCTGAAATACAGCACGGAATTGGCAATTTTTTTTCACTGGCTATCTTACCGACTGAATGGATTGTCGGGCGGCCCGTCATCTTTTGATTCCGGGTTACCTATTTAACGTAAGGCACATTTAATCATCATCTATTCCACTAACCATTGAAATCCAACCAGGCATTTTCGGTCAGTTTTCCAACCGGTTTGGGTACCCATTTTTTAGCATGCTTTCAAAAACAGATTTGCCCTCCCTGTTTCCAAATAATGGACAGCTATTCCAATTTATATGTGATGTTTTACACTCTGTTTTTCCTCTTCCGAAAGAAAATTTCAACTTTTTTTAGAATTTTTTCGTAACTACCTGTCACAAAAGTATATTTTTTATCTATTTGATTACATGTTATTTACATGTCGAAAATATAGCTGAGATACCCCAAAGTCGTACCAAAGTCAGGGCAAAGTCGGGTTTTTCTTATGTATGGCTTATTATTGCAGTAACTATGGAGTATATTATATATGCAGGAGACATAACTATGTGTAATTCCTGGCACAATAGTTGATAGATCGCTTTTAAAACAGGTTGCAAGCTGCCGATGAACGGTAAATAACTTAAAAATTTCGTCCCGATAACAACCTGAAGCCAAGGCCAACCCCAAAGTTAAAGTCAAGGTCATTAAGTAAATTACACAGCGTTACACAGAGTAGACACAGAGAGCCACAGAGAAGAAAATCTTAACTCTGTGGCCCTCTGTGGTTCTCCGTGTAACAATCGCGCTACTAACAGCTCGCGTCAGCAGCCAAAGCCTCCTTAAAACTTATAACTCAATCCGGCGGCAACCAGTCCGTTGTATCCCAATCCACCTTCGGCGAACACCGAAAAGGTTTTTCCAATCTCGATCCCGACAGGGGTAAGCTGGAAAGCCACGTGGAAGGAGTTGTCGGAGTTATCGACCGGCTTGTACTTCGCTTCAATTTCAGCCTTATCGTGAATGATGGTGAACCCGAAGGCGGCGGTATAATACAACCTCACCCATTCGCTCTTAAGCCAGGTATGATTAAACCTGCCCATGAAGGTGTAATAGTCGGATGAACCGGTTCCTGCCTTAATCTCTTCATCGGCAATTCTAAACATCAGGTCACGCGTCAGCCGGCTGTAGGTAAGTCCCATCCCGACACTGACGGAAGAGCTCAACTGGTGATCGTAGTTCAGAAAGGCGGCACCGGTACTGGATATATTCCCGCTGTAAACAGTACCACCCGAAATGACGATGGTGACGAATGATGAAGTGATCTCGAGCAGATCGGGAGCAGTCAGTGCGCCAACGCCTGCCGAAACACGATTGTTGAACTGCGTTTCCTGAGCGCTTAGTGGAAGCGTTGAGAGCATGAAGATGACGAGAGAGAGGGCTAAGGTTGTTAAAGATTTCATGGTAATTGTGTTGATTTGAAACCGCAAATATACCAAGAGCAATGGAAAATCATGCTTTATTTAGCTTAAATATTCATCATTGCCGGGGATATCACGGAAAATTACCAGCTTCATTTCATTGCCATCAGAACAACTGGTGTTTGGCTCTGATGCACGGGCGGATTTTGTTTGATTGCTCTCACCGCTGCCAACCAAACAAAACCCATCCAATACTCGCCAATATTATCAGTCATGCTGTGCGCAGTGCAGATTTCATAAAAACAGCCGGCTACAAATGGCATAATTCGTTGAAATCCGTGTCATTTGTTGTCCATTGCTGAAGCACTGCCCTACAGAATTGAATGATTATTTCTTTCACGTCACGGAGATTTTTTACCTTAGCCTCCAAACTTTGCATCCATGTCACCAAATCGATCCTTTCTGGCTTCGCCCAAATATTACTTCGGCGACACGTCGTTCGACAACCTGATGAAGAAACGCATCTATCATGTACTGCTGATTGCCAGTACCTATGATGCCTTCATGCTTGAAGACGATGGCCGGATCGATGAGCAGATCTTCAACGAATACGTCTCGCTGAATCTTCGGTATCCACCGCAGTTCATCATTGCCACCAGCCTGAAACAGGCATTCGAAATCCTTCGCGATGAGAGCATCGACCTGATCATCACCATGTTTAACGTCGAGAAGACCGACACGTTCGATATGGCCAAGACCCTGAAAGCCAAATACCCCGCGAAGCCCATCGTGGTACTGACCCCATTCTCGCGGGAGATATCACTCAGGGTAAACCTGGAAGACCTGAGTGTCATCGACTACATCTTCTGCTGGCTGGGGAATGCCGACATCCTGTTGGCCATCATCAAGCTGATTGAAGACAAGATGAACGTGGAGCACGATGTGGAAGAAGTGGGGGTACAGGTGATGTTGCTGGTAGAAGACTCCATCAGGTTTTATTCGAGTTACCTGCCCAACATCTACAAGATCATCTTCCAGCAATCGAAGCAGTTTATGAGCGAGGGTCTCAACGAGCACCAGATGATGCTGCGTATGCGCGGAAGGCCCAAGATACTGCTGGCCACATCGTACGAGGAAGCCGTCGCTTTTTACACCAAATACAAAGAGAACCTGCTGGGGATCATCTCGGATGTCAGTTACATGAACGGCGGGAAAATGGACAAGGAGGCAGGACTCAAATTAGCCACACTGGTGAAAGCCGATGATCCATACATGCCCATGCTGCTACAGTCGTCGGAAGAAAAGTGGAAACAACGGGCCAAAGACCACAGGGTAGGTTTTCTGCTTAAGTCGTCAAAAACGCTGTTACATGACCTTCGAAATTTCATCATCGAGTTTTTCGCCTTCGGCGATTTCGTGTTTCGTGATCCCGCAACCGGCGAGGAGGTGGCAAGGGTGAGCGATATGCAGTCGCTTCAGCATAAGATTTTCGAAATCCCTGATGAGCCGCTCCGCTATCACCTTTCACACAATCACTTCTCCAAATGGCTCTATGCAAGGGCACTTTTCCCGATTGCCCGGACTTTTAAGACCATCACCCTCGACGACTTTGCCGATCTGGATGAGACCCGCCGTTACCTCTATGATGCGATTGCCAGCTACAGGCTCAACAAGGCCAGGGGTGTCATCGCGCAATTCTACAGGGAACGGTACGACGAATACCTCACCTTCACGCGCATCGGCGAAGGCTCCATCGGGGGGAAGGCGCGCGGTCTGGCCTTCCTCGACAGCATGATCAAACGTCACGAGGTGTTCTCTCAATACGACGATGTAGTAGTGACAATTCCCCGTACGGTGGTGATCTCGACCGATATCTTCGACGAGTTCATGGAAGAAAACGGCCTCTACGATTTTGCCCTCTCGGGCTACCCCGACAAGGATATCCTCGACCGTTTCGTCAAAGCCCGGCTCCCTTTCCGCATCCACGAAGACCTGTACACCTTTATCTCGTTTATCAGGAATCCTGTCGCCATCAGGTCGTCGAGCCTGCTTGAGGATTCACATTACCAACCCTTCGCGGGCATATACTCCACCTACATGATACCCAATATCCGCAACGATGAGCGGGGAATGATGGAGATGCTCAGCAACGCCATCAAGAGTGTATATGCCTCGGTCTTTTTTCACGACAGCAAGGCCTACATGACGGCTACCTCCAACCTGATCGACGAGGAGAAGATGGCCATCGTGCTGCAGGAGGTGTGTGGTTCGATGTTCGACAACCGCTTCTACCCCACCATCTCAGGGGTGGCAAGGTCGATCAACTTCTATCCCGTCGATCCCGAAAAGCCCGAAGACGGCATCGCCAACATTGCCCTGGGACTTGGAAAGCACATTGTTGACGGGGGACAGACGCTCCGTTTCTCGCCCCGGTACCCTAAGAAAGTGTTGCAACTGGCCACTGTTGACATGGCCCTGCGGGAGACCCAAAAGACCTTCTATGCCCTCGATCTGAAGAAGGAGAGCTTCCATCCCGCGGTAGAAGAAACAGTCAACCTGCTGCAACTTGAACTCGACAGCGCCGAACGTGACGGTTCGTTGAAATACATTGCCTCGACCCACGATTTCGAGAACAACATCCTCCGTGATGGGCTGCATGGCCGTGGACGCAGGGCGTTAACCTTTGCCAGCGTACTGAAGCACAACATCTTTCCTCTGGCCGGTATCATTCAGAACGCCCTTGCCATCGGCCAGGCCGAGATGAACAACCCCGTAGAGATTGAATTTGCAGCCAATCTGAATCCGGCACCAGGGAATCCCAGGGTGTTTGCCTTGCTTCAGATCAGGCCCATCGTCAGTGCTAATGACGGATTACCCGAAGATATCGGTAAAATACCGACAGAACAGGTACTCATCACGAGTAATTCTTCGCTTGGCAATGGCGTGGTAAGCGACATCCACGACTTCGTGTATGTAAGACCCGGTAATTTCAATGCTGCCATGAACGGGGAGCTGGCATTACAGGTAGAAAAACTCAACGACGAGTTTCTGGCATCAGGCCGAAACTACATATTGGTTGGTCCGGGTCGTTGGGGATCAAGTGATCCGTGGTTGGGCATCCCCGTCAAATGGCCTCAGATATCGGCTGCCCGTGTTATCGTTGAATCAGGATTGGCCAATTACCGCATTGACCCAAGTCAGGGCACCCATTTCTTCCAGAACCTCACCTCATTTGGAGTGGGCTATTTCACAATCAATCCCTATCTCAAAGATGGGTTCTACGACATAGACTGGCTGGACAATCAACCCGCTGTATTTGAAAACGACTTAATCCGTCATGTAAGAACCAATGCCCCGATGATCATCAAAATGGATGGCAAGAAAAGCCAGGGAGTGATTATGAAACCCGTTGATTAATATGCCGCAGGATTCCCCGCCGGCAGTCAATGTCCCGATAGCCCCCCCGATAGCGCTATCGGAAGGCAGCGCAGCCTCCCCCTACAGCAACCCCAGTTCCAGCAGTGCAGCTTCGCTGATCATGCTGCGATCCCATGGCGGGTCGAAGGTGATCTCTACTTCGGCATCAGTTACGCCGGTGATTAAGCTGAGCTGTTCTTTCACCTCCACAGGCAGTGATTCTGCCACGGGGCAATTGGGAGCGGTAAGGGTCATGAGCACATGAATCCTGGCCTGTTCATCTACCTTTACTTCATACACAAGTCCCAGGTCGTAGATATTGACAGGGATTTCAGGATCGTAGATATTCTTCAGGCTGGTGATGGCATCCTGTTGAATGCGTGCAATGTCGATTTGATTCATGGAAAATGGATGGGTTTAATGAGATGACCAGTTGATGAAGCCTGATGGTTACAGCGAGCCGGTTTCCTTTGCTTTAAAGGCCATGGCATAAAATTTAGCCTGTTTTACCATCGACACGAGTCCGTTGCTGCGGGTGGGCGATAGGTGGTCCTTCAGGCCGGTATTGTCGAGAAAAGAGAGATCAGCGTTCATAATCTCATCGGGAGTATGATTGTTGATAGCTCTCAGCAGCAGGCTTACCAGTCCTTTGGTGATGATGGCATCGCTGTCGGCATGAAATATAACCTTACCGTCGGCATATTCGGCGTTGATCCAAACTCTGGACTGGCATCCCACGATGAGGTTCTCGGGCTTTTTCTGCGATTCATCGATCAAAGGAAGCCCCTTGCCCAATTCAATCAGGTAGTTGTATTTATCCATCCAGTCGTCGAATAGTTCGAATTCGGCGGCAATCTGTTTTCCGGTTTCTTCGATGGTCATGACTTGTATGTTTAAGGTTCAGGGTTAAATGCTCCCACTCTTAACCTGCAATTTATTATTGCTTCTTAAGGCTTTAGCCGGGGCAAATCCCTGAATTTGAATTTTTATGTCAGCATTTCTTTCACCTTCGCGATGGCTTCGGCGAGGAGGTCGATTTCGGCGGGTGTGTTGTAGAACGCGAAGGAGGCACGGATAGTGCCCGGTATGCCCATGTAATCCATGAGGGGTTGAGCACAATGGTGCCCGGTGCGAACGGCAATTCCAAAATGGTCGATGATGGTGCCTGCATCATAGGGGTGCACATTGTCGATCAGGAAAGAGAGGACGCCGGTCTTCTGACTTGCAGTTCCGATGAGGGTCACCCCGCTGATGGCTTTCAGCTTTCGGGTGGCATAATCAAGCAACTCATCCTCATACCGCATGGCTTCATCGAAGCCGACAGAAGCGAGGTAATTGATCGCTGCCGCGAGACCGATAATCCCGCCAACATCAGGTGTTCCTGCCTCAAACTTATATGGAAGCTCGTTGTAGGTCGTCTTTTCGAACGACACACTTCCTATCATTTCCCCCCCGCCCTGATAGGGGGGCATCTGGTTAAGCAGCTCTTCACGGCCATATAGTACCCCAATTCCCATGGGAGCGTAGAGCTTGTGTCCTGAAAAGGCATAAAAGTCGCAGCCTAAATCCTGCACATCGACACGCAGGTGTGGGGCTGCCTGCGCTCCGTCAACAAGGACGGGGATGTTGTAACGATGAGCCAGCTTCACGATTTCCTTTACCGGGAGGATGGTTCCAAGTGCATTGCTGACATGAGCCACCGCCACGATTCTGGTTCGCTGAGTCAGCAACCCGGCCAATTCCTCCAGGTCTATTTCGCCACGGAGGTTCACCGGGACAACCTTCAGCACGGCTCCTGTACGTTCGCAGGCCATTTGCCATGGAACGATGTTGGAGTGATGTTCGAGGGTTGTCAGCAGAATTTCGTCACCAGGCTTCAGGAAAGCCTGTCCGAAGGAGGTGGCCACCAGGTTGATGGCTTCTGTGGTTCCACGGGTGAAGATCACCTCATGCGAATGGGTGGCATTGATGAAACGGGCTACCTTTTTACGGGCATTCTCCATGGCCTCGGTTGCAACCTGGCTGAGGTGGTGTACACCCCGGTGAACGTTGCTGTTGTAACGGTTATAGTAATCGCTTACGGCATCGGTAACGGCCAGCGGGTTTTGAGTGGTAGCGGCGTTATCGAAATAAACGAGCTGCCGGTCGTGTACCCTCTGTTCAAGGATAGGAAAGTGAGAACGGATTCGGGTGACATCGAAGGATGATTCCATCGTGATTAGATTTTTGACATGTCGATTTCGAAAACAACAGGTTGATCGGGTTTACTGCAATGCAACACGCACTGGTCGCAGATACTCAGTTCTCCGCGAAGGCGTTTCTTTACCAGGTCGTCGATACGATCGCGGAGAATTTCGATTTTTATTTTTCCGACCACTTCAGCGGCGAAGGCATACATCAGCAGCATCCGGGCGTTTTCTTCACCAATGCCCCGTGAGCGCAGGTAGAACATCGCCTCTGAATCAAGCTGACCAACAGTAGCACCATGCGAACATTTTACATCGTCGGCATAGATTTCAAGAAAGGGCTGGGTGTTGACGCGGGCCTTATCGGTCAGCAGGATGTTGCGGTTGCTCTGGTAAGCGACTGTTTGCTGAGCACCCGGCCTCACAAGGATGTGTCCGTTGAATACACCACGGGCATAATCGTCGAGGATACCCTTAAACAACTCGCTGCTGGTACAGTTGGGTGCTGCATGATCGACAAACACCAGGTTGTCGGTCTGTTGTTTCTTGTCCATGAGGAAGAGTCCGCAGATGTTGGCATCGGCACCCGTACCGTTCAGCGTAACAAACGATTCGTTGCGAATGAGTCCGCCGTTGAGCGAAATGGCGAAGCTGTTGAGCCGGGCATCGCGTTCAAGATTGAACCAGGCGGAGTGAAGAACGGTGCTGTGGTCGTTTACATTTTGCATCTTGTAATAGTCAACGCCGGCATTTTCGCCAATATACACCTCTGTAAGCGAATTGGTAAAGCCCGCGGTGTGGTTGTGCGAGTCGTCGCAATGAACCAGTTCCAGATGGCTGTTACGTCCCACGATGACCAGGTTGCGTGTTTGCATGAAGAGGTTCTCGGGATGATCAACCACGTTGACCATTTGGATGGGTTTGGATACAACGGTGTTATCGGGGACAAAGATGAAGATACCATCCGAGGCGAAGGCGGTATTAAGTGCCGCGAAGGGATTGTCCTCTATTTTGGCATAACGGCCCAGGTGAGCCTCTACCAGTTCGGGGGCATCACGCAGGGCGCGGCTCAGGCTCCCGATGATGGTTCCGCTGGGAAGGATGCGCAGGGCTGAGTTACGATAGGCATACCAGCCATTGACCATGGTGATGAGGAAAGTATCGAGATCGGGTACCTCGCAGGCGAAAATCTTTTCCACGTCGAGGCCGATCTGAAAATCTTCGTAGTGTTGTTCGTATGGGATAGAAAGCTGTTTCGCGATATCGGTATTGCGCCAACGCTCATCGGTTGGTTTCGGCAAGCCGGTAGTTTCAAGCGCTTTGATGGCTTGTTTCCTCAATTCACGCCAGCGAGGCATATCGTTGCGCCCGATGGTCTTAAGGTTTTCATCAAACCAACTGATGAATTGGGAAACGTCGTTCAGGGGAGCATTTGTCATAACGGGTTTTTTTTTGACTGAAGGGGCAATTAGCGTCCTTCCATCTCCTTTTTAATCCATTCATAACCTTTTTCTTCGAGCTCGAGGGCAAGTTCCTTACCGCCGGTCTTCACGATGCGTCCCTCGTAGAGTACATGCACAATGTCGGGTACAATATATTCGAGCAGGCGCTGGTAATGGGTGATTACCACGATGGAGTTATCTTCCGAGCGAAGAGCATTCACGCCATTGGCCACGATGCGGAGTGCATCGATATCAAGACCGCTGTCGGTTTCATCAAGGATGCTTAGGGTTGGCTCAAGCATGGCCATCTGGAAGATTTCATTCTTTTTCTTTTCGCCACCCGAGAAGCCTTCGTTAACACTTCGGTTGGTAAGCTTTGTTTGAATCTCAACGAGTTTTTTCTTCTCTTCCATACGCGCCAGGAAGGCAGCACCAGAGAGGGGTTCGAGACCGCGGTATTTGCGTATCTCGTTGAGGGCTGTACGCATGAAGTTGGTGATGCTCACCCCCGGAATCTCAACCGGGTACTGAAATCCGAGGAAGATTCCTTCGCGCGCGCGTTGCTCAACCGGCATCTCCAAAATGCTGTGTCCTTTGAAGATCACATCGCCCTGGGTCACGTCAAACAGTTCCCTGCCGGCTATCACCGAGGCCAGGGTACTTTTGCCTGTCCCGTTGGGTCCCATGATGGCGTGTACTTCGCCTGCATTCACTTCAAGGTTGACACCGCGAAGGATTTCTTTGCCGTTGATACCGGCATGAAGGTCTTTTATCTGTAGTAACATTGCGTTTGATATTTACTTTTAAAGTTGAACGGATTAGCCAACGCTCCCCTCAAGGCTGATGGAGAGCAGCTTTTGTGCTTCGACAGCAAATTCCATGGGAAGCTTGCTCAGCACTTCTCTGGCATAACCATTGACAATAAGCCCGATGGCCGATTCGGAATCTATGCCTCGTTGCTGGCAATAGAAAAGTTGATCGTCTGATATTTTGGAGGTTGTAGCTTCATGTTCAACAACCGAAGACTTGTTCTCGGCCTGAATGTAGGGGAAGGTGTGGGCGCCGCACCGATCGCCGAGCAACAGGGAGTCGCATTGCGAGAAGTTGCGGGCGTTTTCGGCTCTTTTGGTGATCTTGACCAATCCCCGGTAGCTGTTGTTGCTTTGCCCGGCCGAGATTCCCTTGCTGATGATAGTGCTGCGGGAGTTGCGTCCCAAATGAATCATCTTGGAGCCGGTATCGGCCTGCTGATGGTTGTTGGTAACGGCCACCGAATAGAATTCTCCCACTGAGTTGTCGCCCATCAGGATACAGCTCGGGTATTTCCAGGTAATGGCTGATCCTGTCTCCACCTGCGTCCAGGATATTCTGGAGTTATTGCCCTTGCATATTCCCCGTTTGGTGACGAAGTTGTAGATTCCGCCAAGTCCTTCCTTGTTGCCCGGGTACCAGTTCTGTACGGTACTGTACTTTACTTCTGCATCTTTCAGTGCAATGATCTCAACGATGGCGGCATGCAACTGGTTCTCATCACGCTGCGGCGCTGTACAACCCTCCATATAGCTCACGTAGGCGCCTTCATCGGCGATGATAAGCGTACGTTCAAATTGCCCTGTGTTGGCTGCATTGATGCGGAAATAGGTACTCAGCTCGATGGGGCAGCGCACCCCTTTAGGGATGTACGCGAAGGAACCATCGGAGAAGACGGCGGAATTGAGGGCGGCGAAGTAGTTGTCGCCGATGGGTACCACCGACCCCATGTATTCTTTAACCAGGTCGGGATGATTTTTAACGGCATCGCTGAATGAGCAGAAGATGATGCCAAGCTTTGAAAGAGTTTCGGTAAAGGTGGTCTTCACCGATACACTGTCGATAACAGCATCGACGGCAACACCCGTCAGTCTTTTCTGTTCTTCGAGTGAGATACCAAGCTTCTCAAAGGTTTTGAGCAGTTCGGGATCTACCTGCTCAAGGTTTTCAAGTTGGGGCTTCTTCCTGGGAGCAGCATAGTAAAAGATATTCTGAAAATCAATGGCAGGAATGGTCAGGTGCGCCCAATCGGGCTGCTTCATCTCAAGCCAGCGGTGATAGGCTTTGAGCCGGAATTCGAGCATGAACCCGGGTTCTTCCTTTTTGGCAGAGATATAACGGATGGTATCTTCGGAGAGCCCACGCGGGGCAAACTCGGTTTCGATATCGGTTACAAATCCGTATTTATATTCACTTTTGGTAACTTCTTCGAGGATATTATTGGGCTCGTTGGCCATCTTATTCAATTTAGATTTAATAAAAACAGCACGGCAAAGATAGTGATATTACACCATTTAAGAATCACAGTACTTAATAACAAAATACAACGAAAAGGGTTTGCTCCTTTAAATCTCAGTAAGACCGAAAGTTGGATTTACACATGTAAAAAGCACAATGTTTGCTGAGAAAAAGGGTGGCTGTGTTTTATTCTTTTATGATTGCAATGGGAAAATCGGGAACACTGTTGGGAATGATGGTGGTAGGCGATTGTTGTCCTTCGGTAAGCTGTTTTACGCGATCGGCGATAAAGGCATCGAGGGTTTTGATACTGATGGCCCCCTTGCCGAAAAGGTCGGCTTTTCCTTCAATACCTTCGATCAGTGCTTTGGTGAAGCAAAACAGCTTACCCTTGTCACAACGGGTATAAGGAGGATTACGTGTCGCTGCTATGGTCAGGTCCTGTTATCGTTCAGCGGTATATCAGGTCTTGTGATGATCCAATCCGCCAGCCAGAGCAGGCGTTGGTCAAAAGTATTGAAAATGGAAATCGGGGGGACTGAACCCGGAGTACTTTTGAACCGGCAAAGCGATTTCATAAACCGGAAAGGTAATTTCTCAGGCACCGCTGAAACAGACAATACCTGAGCAGCCCTTTTGGAATAAACAATCCGGGCGTTAGGACATTAAGGAAAACCTCGCCTGAGCCGGCAGAGGTAAACCCAAAACCCATCCCTCCTGCTATTGCTCTTTCCTTCGTACCTTTGCCCAAAAATATACATGCATGTTTGAAGACCGTTCAAAAAAAGACCGGACTGAATTGGCCGAATTAGGCGAATTCGGTTTGATTGACCATCTTACGAAAGATATTATCCCGAGGGTGCCTTCGACCATCAAAGGGATTGGTGACGACGCAGCCGTGATAAGTGGTGGCGATGAACTGGTGCTCGTCACCACTGACCAACTGAACGAAGGTGTACATTTTGATCTGGGATATACGCCACTGAAACATCTTGGCTATAAATCGGCAGTCGTCAATTTCAGCGACATCTACGCCATGAACGGCCGTCCTGAACAATTGGTGATCGGCCTTTCGGTATCAAACCGCTTTTCGGTGGAAGCCCTTTCAACATTCTATGATGGCCTCAGGCTGGCCTGTGATCAATATGGTGTTGATCTGGTAGGCGGCGACACCACCTCCAGTGCTTCCGGCATGTTCATCAGTATTACCGTAATCGGCCGGGTAATTAAAGAAGATGTGGTTTACCGCAGTGGTGCCGGCGAAAACGATCTCCTCTGTGTAAGCGGTGATCTGGGCGGTGCCTACATGGGATTGCTGCTGCTGGAACGTGAAAAGCAGGTCTATAAAGCCAATCCGGCCATGCAGCCCGATCTGGAAGGCAACGACTACGTGCTCGAGAGGTTTCTTAAGCCCGAAGCCCGCCGTGACATCATACAGCGGCTAAAGGAAGCGGGTATCCGACCCACTTCGATGATTGACATCAGTGATGGGTTGGCTTCCGAAGTGCTCCATATCTGCCGCAATTCAAACGTGGGAGCCGTCATCTATGAAGACAAGCTGCCTGTTGATGTTGAGACCGCTGCACTATGCAGCGACTTTAAAATACATCCTGCCACTGCCGCTCTCAATGGCGGGGAAGACTATGAACTTCTGTTTACCATTGGCCTTCATGATTTCGAAAAGATCAAATCGGTAGCCGGGGTTACTGTCATCGGACATATAACCGGGGAGGCAGGACTGGCGCACATGGTCACTCCTGACAACAAACTAATTACCATCACAGCGCAGGGCTGGAACCATTATCGCAACGAGGAAGCCTGATCTATGGATGCTCACCATCGCTATGCAGAAAAAATTCAGGCTATTCTGAAGACCCTTCCGTCAAAACCCGGTGTTTATCAGTATTTTGATGAAACAGGTAAGATTATTTATGTAGGGAAGGCGAAGGATCTGAAGAAGCGGGTGAGCAGTTATTTCAACAAAGATCAGGGGCTTAGCGGAAAGGTGCAGGTGCTGGTGAAACGGATCGCAGATATACGAACCATCGTGGTTGGCAGTGAGATGGATGCCCTGTTGCTCGAAAACAACCTCATCAAAGAGTATCAGCCCCGCTATAACATACTGCTGAAGGACGACAAGACCTACCCCTGGATTGTCATCAGGAACGAGCCCTTCCCCCGGATTCACAGTACCCGTACAGTGGTGAAGGATGGTTCGCAATATTTCGGCCCCTACGCTTCGGTAAAAGCTATGCACACCCTGCTCGATCTGGTAAGGCGGCTTTACACCATCCGCTCCTGCAGTCTGAACCTGAGTAAGGCGAATCTTAAATCGGGCAAATACAAAGTCTGTCTGGAATATCACATCGGCAACTGTAAGGGTCCCTGTGAAGGGAAGCAATCAGAAGATGAGTACAACGGGATGGTACGTCATATTCGCAACATTATCAGGGGTCAGATTAACCCCGTGAAGAGTGACCTGCGTGCCGAAATGATGGAATATGCCGGACGAATGGAGTTTGAGAAGGCACAGGTGGTCAAGGAGAAACTTGAATGGCTCGAGAAGTTTCAGGCGCGCTCTACTGTCGTTAGCCCAACAGTAACCAATGTGGATGTGGTTAGCATAGTGAGCGATGAAAAGGCAGGTTATGTAAATTTCCTGAAGGTTGAGAATGGAGCCGTCATCCAGGGTTATACGCTTGAACTGAGGAAAAGGCTCGACGAAACCGATGAGGAATTGCTGCTGATGGGACTTATGGAATTGAGGCAACGGTTTGAAAGCACATCGCCCGAGATTATTGTTCCGTTTGAACCTGAAACCGAATGGCCGGGTGTAAGTTTCACTGTTCCGCAGCGCGGCGATAAGAAGAGCCTCCTCGAGTTATCGGAACGCAACGCGAAGTATTACCGGATGGAGCTTGAGAAGCAGAAGGATCTGGTCGATCCTGAGCGGCACAGCAAGCGTATCCTGAAGCAGATGCAGACCGATCTGCGGATGCCCGTACTGCCCGCTCATATCGAGTGCTTCGATAACTCCAATCTACAGGGCGCTTATCCGGTGGCATCCATGGTGGTGTTCCGCAACGCCAGACCCGAGAAAAAAGAGTACCGCCATTTTAACATCAAAACAGTAGAAGGTCCCAACGACTTTGCCTCCATGGAAGAGATTATCCACCGTCGCTACAGTCGTTTGCTGGAGGAAGAGAAGCCATTGCCACAGCTAATCGTGGTTGATGGCGGAAAGGGTCAGCTTTCGGCAGCAGTGGGCAGCCTTGAGAAACTAGGTCTTCGCGGGAAGATCACCATCATGGGGATCGCCAAACGGCTCGAAGAGCTTTACTTCCCTGATGATTCTGTTCCCCTGTACCTCGACAAGAAGTCGGAGACTCTGCGGGTGATCCAGCAATTGCGCGATGAGGCACACCGCTTCGGAATTACCCATCACCGTAAACAACGCGAAAAGGGAACCATCAAGACCAGCCTGACTGAGATTGAAGGAATCGGTGAAGCCACCGCCACCAAACTACTTCAAAAACTTAAGTCGGTTAAGCGTATCACCTCAGCCACGCGGGAAGAATTAGAGGCAGTGATCGGAAAAGCAAAGACGCAATATGTGCTTGCCTGGATAGAAAAACAAAACGGAAACCGATGAAAGCCCGGATAAGGTGAATTCAAGCCGTAAATGAATGAAAAACCATCGTTTACCCCCGGCACGATCACTTTGCAGGAATAAATCACAGATTAGCCCCGGATATGGCATCAGGTGCCGGCAACAAAAACCATATAAAAGCTACCGCTCCTTGATCATCCCTTTGCGGAATGCCACCAGAAGCATTTTAAGCTCCTGTATCTGGCGTTTTAACTCCTGCCCGATATCTGTATCCCCTACCCGTATAATGTCGTGACGTTGCTCTAAAATGTGCCGTTGGGAAACAATGTCGCGCTCTTCTTCTATCGCCTTCTGTCTTGATTCGAAGGCTTCATGTTCGACCAGTACCAGGCTGAATGAGTTATAAATCAACGTGTATCCCGCAATCCCCGTCTCTTTCTGGTAGGGAACCGACATCCCGCCGTCGATTACCAGCAGCCGGCCTCCAGCCTTTACAGGACTTTCGCCTTTCATAACCTTCACCGGTGTATGACCATTGATAATGTGCCCTTTATCGGGTTCCAGACCAAACTCTGTCAATATTTGCCTGATGACTTCCGGGTTCTCCCTGAATTTATAATAGGGATTCTGAGGTTCGTGATGCGCGGATTTATCGTTGATAAAATAGCGCTCCAGTGTGGTCATACTCATTTTCCCGAACAACGGTGAGAAGGGACCGCACCACAGGTACCACAGGATATCGAGATCGTGTGGACTGCCCTTGGGTGAGTTTCGGTTTACATAGGCTCTTCTGGCAATACGGTCGAACTGATCTACCAGTGCTTTACCCGAGACCTGCTTCCCGTCGATGGTCAGTTCCTTGAATTCTCCGTTCTCATTCAGGGGAATACAACCGTGATACATCAGGTTCCCGTTGAAGGCGGTGTACATGCTGCCATTGGTATAAAGAAATTCTATGTGGCGTTGAAGTTTCTCGCTGTTCAGGAAGGAGGAACGGAGTTTTTGCATCAGTTCTGCCTCATCCGGGCTAAGCTGATAAGGATCTGCGGGATCAATGGTGGGAAACAAAGTATCGGTGAGCTGATATGTTTTCCCGTCGATGGTGATTGCTCCTGCTTTATAATCGATCTTATCGAGTAGTAAACGGTCGTCCATTCCAAATCCGGGATTGCTCCTGATGGCCTGACCTTCCAGCTTAAACTGGATGATCGACATAGCCTTGTGCATCAGTTTGGTGAGGTTGATGTCGATGTCGGAGACCTCATTATCGGCGGGTGTACGTGGCTTAAACGCGAGGGCCGGATCGTCGCGATAGTGTTTCAGCGTGAAGGTAGCCAATGGCATCAGGTTGATTCCATAGGCATCTTCAACGGTATCGAGGTTAAGGTACCTGGCTGAAATGCGCAATACGGTTGCAATGAGCAGCGGAGAACCTGCTGCAGCACCCATCCAGATGATGTCGTGATTACCCCACTGGATGTCAACTGCATGGTAAGCTTCGAGCGCATCCATGATTTTATCGGCTGAAGGTCCCCGGTCGTAAATGTCGCCAATGATGTGAAGCCTGTCGATGAGCATGATCTGAATGAACCGGCAGATGGCGATGATGAACTCATTGGCCCTGCCAATGCGGATGATGCTGTTGATGATCCCCGTCACGTATTCCTGTTTCCCGGGTCCTGTTTCGTTAAGCAATTCATCGATGATATAGGCAAAGTCGCGCGGAAGGGCTTTCCTGACCTTCGACCTTGTGTACTTGAATGACGCTGAGCGGGCCACTTCGACCAGCCTGGAGAGCGCCAGCAGATACCATTCATTGGGATCTTCACCTTCTTCCCTCAATATCAATTCAAGCTTCTCTTCCGGGTAGTAGATCAGGGTTGCCAGCCTGCGCTTTTCACTTTCACGGATGCGGTTCCCAAATACATCTTCGATCTTCCGCCTTACCACACCAGAGGCATTCCGTAAGAAATGGCTGAATGTCTTGTATTCACCATGCAGGTCGGTAAGGAAATGCTCTGTCCCTTTGGGAAGTGTCAAAATGGCTTCAAGATTGATAATTTCAGTACTGGCTGCCTGTATGTCAGGAAATTTCTCGCTCAGTAGCCGAAGGTACCGGAGATCCTTTTCAATGGCGGCAGAGCTGAACTCATCATTTTGCTTTTTCATTTCGAAATAGTAGGTTTAGCAAACCGATTCGCCTGAAGACAGATAATCTCTATGCACCTGACCATGGAATCGTTTGCGGATTTTAAGCAAAGTAACGAATTTATAGGAAAAGGGTTTCACACAATTTCCCGGATGGAGATTCTTTTACCCTAAAACAGTAATATTCAGGCAAGGGTAATTGGCTTTGGCTGCTGACAAGGAAACATGACCCCTTATCTTCGAACTTTAAACCTACAATATCAGGTGTCAGATCTGATCTCCAAATTCCATCAGATAGGCTTTAATAAACTCCTGGATGTCGCCATCGAGCACCGCCTGTGTATTGCCTGTTTCATAGCCTGTACGCACGTCCTTAACGAGTTTGTAGGGATGGAGGACATACGACCTGATCTGACTGCCCCATTCGATCTTCTTTTTGGAGGCTTCGATCGCATCAATCTTCTCCCGTTTCTTCCTCAACTCTATCTCGTAGAGCTGCGACTTAAGCATCAGCAGGGCCTTTTCGCGATTCTGTTGCTGTGAGCGGGTGACCTGACATTCGATGATGATTCCTGTCGGTTCATGACGCAACCTTACGGCTGTCTCTACCTTGTTCACATTCTGTCCGCCGGGGCCGCTTGACCTGTAGGTCTCCCAGGTGATATCGGAAGGATTTACCTCGATGTTGATGTTGTCGTCGACAACCGGATAAACATACACCGAAGCAAAAGAAGTATGTCGTCGGGCATTGCTGTCGAAAGGTGAAATACGTACCAGCCGGTGGACACCATTTTCGGCTTTCAGATAACCAAAGGCGTAATCGCCTTCGAACTCAAGCGTCACGCTTTTCACCCCGGCAGTTTCTCCTTCGTGCAGATCAAGCTGGGTCACCTTGAAATTGCTGCGCTCACCATAACGGATGTACATCCGCATAAGCATCTCCACCCAATCCTGGCTTTCGGTACCTCCTGCACCTGAATTGATCTGAAGTACGGCACCCATCCGGTCCTCTTCACCCCTTAGCATGTTCATGAACTCAAGGTCTTCAATCAACAACGTGGTGGCGGCCAACTGATGATCGGCTTCTGCTTCTGTCGATTCGCCGGCATCAAAGAATTCCAGCATCACCTGCAGATCGCCCACGGAGTCGGCACACGTGTTGTATCTGTTCGTCCAGCTCTTCAGCCCCTGGATCTTCTTCATCACCTGTTCGGCTGCTTTGGGATCATCCCAGAAACCCGGCTGGTGGCTTTGTGTTTCGAGTTCTTCTATCTCAGAATTTTTCGTGTCGATGTCAAAGGAACCTCCTCAAGGCGTCAAGCCTTTCACCCAGGTTCTGCACATTGTCTTTTGTCAGCATAATATCGGTCTATTCGTTTGTAAATTCTATCTCGTCGGGCGACCAGTTGAGCGCTTTTCCAATAAGCTGCGGTTCGTACCCTTTTTGAATCAGGTAACGAAACACCTTCCGGCGACCAGCAAAGTCGTTGCCATCGACCTGATCAGCCTTTTGCCCTGCCAGCTTTACAAGGGTCGCAAAATAAGCATCATCATCAATTTCCTGTAACGCATCCCTGATAACCGGCAGCGCGATCTGCCGTTGTCTCAGTTCAGCCTCAATACGCCTGCGTCCCCAGTGACGGCTATTGATCTTGCTCCTCACATAGAGGGAGGCAAACCGCGCATCGTCGATAAAATTATCGCAGATGAGCTTATCAACAATAAAAATGCTATCAGCCTGTATTGCACCCAGTTCCCTGAGCTTACGACGCACATCGGCACTACACCGCTCATCAGCGGCACACCAGCCTTGCATCTTCACAAGCAACTCCTCCCGGGAGAGATCGGGTCGTTTCACGTTTACCAGTTATTGATCTGGCAAAGATAGTGAAAAACAGGTACGTCACCTCCGCGTGATGCTTCCACCCTGCCCCATCAGGACTGCATTGCAGCTTCACCCGGCAAGAAATCAACCATTTCAGAAACTCAGGTTGTGGCAGATTTCCTCACGATCTGCAACCGCCACAATCCTTTGGTATCGCGAAAGGTGCTGATACCACACCCTGCACTGATGCCTGCTCCTGTCAGCATTACCTCTTTGTCATGTTGAATACTTCACTGAAAAATCAGATCCACCCGTTCAGCCAGTACCAACTGATAGCTATCACCTCACGGATAAAGTTGATCTCGTATTTCAGGTAATTCCAGAGGTTATAGCGCAGGCCAGGCAGGCGGTCAGGGCTGAGTACCTCACCTGACTTCTCCTTGTCGGTCAGGAGTAATGACTCTTCGAGGTCAGTCCCGAAAGATGGCACGCCTCCGGCGGCAGCAAACCCTGCTTTCCGGAACACGCGAACAGCCCGGTACATGTGTTCGGGTGAGGTCACGATAAGCATCCGGCAGGTATCGGGTCTCCCCGCCATCGCGGCAATGGCCAAAGCCTGTGATCGTGTGTTCGTTCCGGTGATCTCAAACAGGAAACGGGTGGAATCAACCCCCCGCAACACCATTTCATGGTACATTCGTCGGGTATGACTCTCACTGAAATACTCCGGAAGGGTAGGCAAGGCAATAATGATACGGGCATCTGGCCAGTATGCGGCTGCCTCCGAGGCATAATAGCAACGCATCAGTCCTTCAGCCCCTGGCATCCCCCCGGCCCCCATCACCACGATATAATCAGGGTTCCCCTCAAGAGCTGTACCGGCAGTCCCTAAACGATAACAGGCCATGAAAGGCCAATCGGTGAATGCCAACACGAGCAGTATCATGAAAAAAACACCCGCAATGATCACCACACGGCGGAAAATTCTTCCGGCGATACGACAAAAACGGTGTAAACAGGTTTGCACTTGCGACATGATGCGAAGATACACGATAACAATCGAATCAACAAATTTACCGGCAGGGGGCATCCCCCCGGCAGCCCGGTTCAGGAATTAGCAGTTGACAAGTAACCAATGCAAAAAACTGAAATCAATATCCTGAAACAATCGTTTCAGTACACCCCTCCTTAACTTGGCAATAAAGATTTGGTCAATTTCAATGGCAGGCAAATAATAAATCAACTTCAGGATATGGATCATAGTTATTAAAAACAAGATTCGGGAAGATTTCTTACGCTTTTGCGGCAGAGTCAATTCGATCAATCAGGCATCTGGTGGGCAGCTTAAATAAAAATAGGATATCGGGTTATTATCAATTCTGCAAATGCGTTACCCACGAATATTGGAAAACTCAATACTAACTGAGTTATACCATAGTAATGCTTCATTTGAAGTAGTTTCATTGTTAGTCCGTTGTTGGTTCGTGGAAATACGAAGCTGCTTCGAAGCTGCTTCGAAGGCGTAACGAAGCGACAATATATATGGCCCCTGTATGTCAATAGTTTTGCGATTCCTGATTTGTTTTGGAATAATGCGGGTTTTTGAAGGTAGTGGAGCACATACTGACAATTGATTTCGAGCAAAAATTCTCCCGATAACTAAAAACCATAATAAGAAAGGTTGTGTGTTATATGAAACATAGTTCTTCCAAATATTGTGTAGAAAAACACAATTATGACCTTAACACAAAAAGGCGCTCCTGACGGGACGACTATTTATCTTTCTGACAGATATGTATTCAGGAAGGAAAGAGATCGAAACACGGGCTATTGGGGAACATGATCATTTCTCACGCGATGACCATCAGAACTACAACAACCATATTGTAAAAGACTGATTACAATACAAAAGACGTGATAGCTATCATTTACCATAAGAATCGACACATCAATGCAGGTTGTATGAGTAAAAAATAAAATTCTAACAGTCATCCATCAGCTTGATTTGATAAGTGATGGCTGAAACGGACATCGCCGGGTGGAAAAGAGATCAATAAGGCCACGGAAAAGAAGAAAAAAATCACATCTTTAAAGTGAAAACACAAAGCAATCTTACTGTCGGCAAAACAAGCCGATAAGGACTTAGTGAAGCGCCCAATACAAAACAGGAGACACGTCAACAGGCAAATAATCAGAAAAGAAATTTATACCTAAATGATCTTCAATGCTTTTTTGTTCAACAGACACAAAATCAATTGATGTTTAAGAATTTAATTCTACTTTTGTGACAAATCTTACCCCATGAGAAGTCTACGCTTTGTGTTGTTTCTTTTTCTGTTATCTGCGCTGAATTTGTCAAAGGCTCAAACTGCCGGCTCAACGTCATTACGTGACACCATAAGGACGCTCGGAAAACTTAGCCTTGTGCTCAGGGACCAGAACGCTAAGCTTGCCAGGCAATATGGGCGACGCTCACTTTCTCTTGCCATACAATCGGGTGACACATGCCTCATTGCCCATGGCTATCTGGATTGGGGAAATGCAAATAATTCCATTTATCCTGATTCAGCCTACATCGCTTACCGCCAAGGCTTGAAGCTTTCCTATTATTGTAAAAACAGTAGCATAAGAGCCGACTTCTTTCACAATATCGGTGAATTATTATCCTCTGCCGGAAACCGTCATGATGCCGTGATATATTATGATTCGGCAATGCAGATAGCAAGGCAATCGGGTGATTCAGTCATTCTGTCAATGACATTGATTAATTATGCTTTCTTCAGGCTTGAAAATGGCGATACAACAACGGCCATAAAAGAATTCAGGAAAGTAACTTCTTTCCCTCCAGTCAGGGGTAACGTCGCCAACATTGCCCTGGCGATCTCAGCCCTGATAAATTGCGGTGATGTACCACCAGAGCAGGTAATAATGCTTTATGATAGCGCGATTCAATTATTAAACTCGGTACCAGGCCATGAGGAGTCGATATCACAACTATATATCAATAAATCAACACGGTTACCGGCTTTGGAAGCGCTCCCGCTCCTGCGTACAGCCATTGCAATCTCGCCGGTTTATTGCCACACCAACATTCTCGCCGCCTGGAACCTGATGGCCTATGCCTACGCTGAATTGGGAGATTACAAGAAAGCCACAGTTATTCTGGCTGACTCTGCTATCCCTCTGGGTGAAAAGATCAAAAACTATGATTGGTTGTCAACGATCTACGACTCTTATGCCGAGATACTTTCAATGACCGGACAATTTGAACAGGCCTACCAGATGCAACGAAAAGCTATGGCATGCTACGTGGCTGATAATGTCAGGAAGAACACGAAACAATTAACCCTGTTGATGAGCATGATGGACGTCCGCATTATGAACGAAAAACTGAACCAGCAGTCGCTGCTCATTGAATTCCAGAAGGCCAGAGCCTCGCGGTTACAGTTATGGTGGAGTATAGCCCTGCTGGGGTTCGGAATTGTTTTTCTGTTCTGGCTCTTATTCCTTAATAAGCAAAAAGTCAAGGCACAGCGGCTTCAAATGGAAGCAGCATCACGATTGGTAACCCTTGGCGACCATTTCAATGAAAGCCTGGCCAACGAATTGCACGATACCTCATCACTACTGGCTCTGGCGATTTCCGGAAGCAATTCGAACGATATTGAGCAAATCAGGAAGAACATCAGCCGGCTAAGCCACCAGTTGCTGATCAAGCCTGAACAAATTGGTTTCGAAGACCAACTCCGGACCCTGGCCGATACCTATATCACCTTTTTCGCGGCTAACGTCAATTTACACCTTCATAGTGAGTTACCGGTAATTAAGAATGACCAGCAGATACATCTGCTGAGAATGGTGGCAGAAATGTTTCAAAACAGTGTCAGGCACGCTTCTGCTGCCACTATCAGCCTCCAATCTTATCTGAAAGGACAGACATTGATCATTGTTTTTCAGGACGATGGTCCCGGGTTTGATCCCATGGCGCATGGTGCCGGAATGGGTCTCGAGAGTTTACGGCAGCGGGCTGTTCTCATCAAGGCAACGCTTGACCTGCAAACAGCACCCGGGAGAGGGGTGACCTGGCGTATAACCGTACGTATTTAAATACACCACAGATTATCATAATAATAAGAATGAAAGGCATTTTTAAGAATTTCTGTGAAGCACATACTGAATAAAGGAAATTCAACGTTATTATCCGGCTTTCAGAAAACATCAGGTACACAAATATTGATGAAGCATAACATTGTACTTATCGAAGATCATCCGGTTGTCGCTTCCGGATTGAGGAATCATTTACGACCTTCACGCGATTCATTCTTACTTGCCGCGGTTTACGAGCATCCTGACCAGTTCATGACGGCATCTTTCGATATACCCATTCATCTCGTCCTGCTCGACCTTTATATTCATGAAACGGTATTCACCCAAACTATTAAGAATATTAAGGCAAAACTTCCGGATACTATCGTTGTCATCTATACTTCGGAAGAACGTCCTGCGGTATGGCAAAGAGCAATCGATGCAGGTGCGGCTGCCGTTTGCCCTAAAAGTATGCCTATCACTGAATTGAAAAAGCAGATAGAAGAGTTGATTAATAACAGGTTTAAAACACATGAATCGATCATTACAGTCAGAGAACGATCAGACCTCCCGTCACCCGAGGAACTTGAAGTAATAATCTACCTTCAGTCTGGAAAAAATCAGGAAGAAATCGGCCATCTGATGAAAAGGTCGCAATCGTCAATTGAAAAAATCGTCGCAAAACTAAAGACAAAACATGAGGCTGAAAACATCATCCAGTTGCTCATGCTTGCCTCCCGGAAAGGCTGGATTTAATACTGAAAAATCGGGATATACGACCTGAAATCGGTACTCATATTCAACCATTATAAATACGTGGCGTGCAGGCTGCACGCCATTTTTGGTTCAATTTCACTAAATTCAATTTAGTATTCTGCTGTTTTAGACTGATTAACGTTTAAAACCAGACTCAAAAATTTTACGGAAAACCTCAACTAAATTTACGGGAAAAACTTTGTAAAATAATTTTTTTTTCTTATACTTTTGAAAAATGAATCAACTCAGTATTTAAATGAAGAATTTATATCACCCATTTCACTCTTTCTTAACAACAACTCTTCTTCTTTTCCTCCTGGTATTTTTTTCGGTAGCAAAGGCTCAGAATCCAATCCCTTCTTATAATGTACTGGTGATGGGAAGTGCATTGTTTGTCGAATCCACACAGCAACTTCCGGCCGGCAAAACCAAAAGAACTATAAATACATCCACGCAGTGTTCCGGTTCAGAAGAAAACTCTCAGGACTATACCATTGTCTATGTTGCTACAGTCGACCGGCAAACAATCCTGGGGCCATATACCCTTTACTGCGGACAAACCCTGAGTGTGGAAATCGACGACCGCCAGTGGGGAGTATTGGTAACAACCCCTACAGAGATGCTGATCTCCGTTTGGATAGAGGAGAATAATACGGCCTCACTCGCGCCCCACGAGCAACCATATAACAATCAAGAAATCATCGGTACGCGGGTGCTGAATAATCAAACGGCTATAACGGATAAACGGCAATATGTACCTTCTGATTCGCTTAATCTATCAACCACAAATTCCAATCATTATGAGAACTATTTCCTGAATGTTGTTTATTTTATGAATCGTTTGTTCTGCCGACGAATTGGTGATCTGGCTATCAACATAAAACCAAAACATGTTGATCCCAACGACACGCGACACACGGCTTATTCCGGGTTGTATGATACTCCGAACAACACCTCTGCCACGGCCCTTCCCCCGACCTTGTCCATTATAAGCAGCGCAGTACCTATGACAACAACTTAACGGTACTTCATTTCAGACCCGTTATCTGTATATGCTAAATCGTCTCAGACTCCGGAAAAATCAGAAAACATACCCATCCATATAAAAGGAAAAGGTCAACCAGAAGGATACTTAATAATCAGAAAAACAAAAAAACATTTCAGTAACTTAAACGAAATACCATGAATCCACCCAAAGCATTTGCCTCTGCGTGCAAAGTACAGGCTTGCACCAGAGGCAAACACTAAAAACAAACACTCTTTTAAAAAAAATTGATGCCGGATTATCATCGCTGTGTAGAAATTGGTACTTTTACCTCCCGATGATGCAGCACTTTTTACCGGCCAAAACTATCAGGGCACTGCTGCCCATTGCACGGAACCAAATCTTCCGCAGCATTGATAAAGAATGCCGCCATCATGAGGAACCGGAAAATACATAACCTTAATTTGATGAGAAAATTTATAATTTATATTAAAATGAAAAAGTTACTTTTTGTTTTTGCACTTGCTTTTGTTGCTTTCACACAAGTTACCATGGCACAGAATCCGGTACTTAACATTTATGTTCAGGGTCCCAACAACTCAACAAGCTATGACATTTATTATCAAATAGTTGACTATAACGGAACAGTTCTTGCCGGGCCTCTCCCAGTCGCAACTAATCATTGCTTTCCGCTTGATGGAATAATTGATTGGATTGACGAGCCCGCTTATTTTGTAACTCTAACACCTCCAAATCCCTCTCCAAAAAATTATTGCAAAGTTCAGGTCGGTGTATTTGTTAGTGGCACGATACCTACACCACCTTATCTTGCTGCTGGAGCATCTGCATTCATGAGTTTTGACGAGGTGATCACTTCAGCTGAACCTGTTAGAATCATTTTCTAATAATTTAGAAATAGGAAGACTACAGAAACTGAATCAAATCCCAGAACCTGACAGACAGAATGATTGTTGTCTATCTAATTTTTATTAAGAATATCAGTAAAGGCAATAATGCATTCTAAACTTTGATATTCCATTTGAATAAAACAAATAAATTATTGAACACAGCGTTCTAAAATGTTGATACAATTTCCCGTAGTCTTCCTTTAATTTAAAGAATGTTTAAAAGGCAAATTATATTTATCTTTTTTAATCTTTTGATGCTCAATTTGTTCGCTCAGGGAGAGTGGAATAACTGGTATTTTGGAGGGTATGTAGGCCTAAATTTTCAGTCAAATCCTCCAGCCGTTTTGCTTAATGGAGGACTGGGAAGCGAGGGAGGAATGGCTGTCGTCTCCGACTCTTCGGGTCAACTCCTCTTTTATTCAAATGGTAATAGCATTTATAACAGAAATCATACCCTGATGTTAAATGGAGGAAATTTACTCACTTTGTCAGGTCATTTCTTACATACGGTCTATGCTGCTCCCTTTATAGAAGACACAAACAAGTATTATGTTTTCACCGTGCCTTCGAATCCCTATACTGGTGTATTTGGATTACACTATAGCGTGGTGGATATGAGACTTGATAACGGGCTGGGTGGTGTAGTTGCCGGTCAGAAAAACATACCCGTGGCTGGTGGCAATATAGTTAGATTTGTCATATTTGGTATCAGGCATGAAAACAAAAAAGATTTCTGGCTTCTTACACAAGAGCATTTAAGTACAAACGTTAACCGTTACCTTGCTTTCTTAGTCGACAAGAATGGCATTCATCCACCGGTGATCAGCAACAGTTCAGTCTCGGTAGCTTTGGCTTCTGGAAGCTCCCTTTTCGCGATTAAACAGTCAGGCACCAAACTGATAGGCCAGTATGGAGCACAGATATTGGAAAACTGCAGTTTCAATGCAGCGACAGGTGTTGTTA